>Ga0137307_101105_pt1 | contig 26664 bp, 21 predicted proteins | sample NAcewD2O_March_2_FD_97180 | JGI IMG/M metagenome (GOLD analysis project Ga0137307, IMG submission 97180) | Mouse cecal microbial communities from Vienna, Austria - N-Acetylglucosamine amended D2O_March | ecosystem: Host-associated > Mammals > Digestive system > Large intestine > Cecum | place... | reverse complement strand
CACAAGGGACTGTTGATGTAACGCAAATTTTGGTAGATACAGAAACTGGAGTGAATTATGTGTTTCGTAAAGTTGCATATGCAGGAGGATTGACACCGCTGTTGGACAAAGATGGAAAACCTGTTATTTCTCCGATTGTAAACAGCTAACTTTAGTCATTCAAATTCCAGTTTGTCAAAAAATCAAAAATAAACAGAAATCGGGATTTCATAAGGAGAGAATACGAATGGATAAAGAAGTAAAATGGACAAAATATTTATGGCTGAGTTTACTTTCATTTGGAGCATTTATGCTTGAACTTCTGTCAATATTTGCAATTGAAGTTATATTTCTGCATGTAGATATACAGAATTATACAATGCAGCAAAGAAGTATTCATTGTATCATAATGGTTTTTATGTGGGCGTTTTTCATTGGTGTTCTCCTGCTTTTTTCAAGGAAGCATTATCATTTTCCAGAAAGGGGAAGCAAAAGGGATAAGATTTCCTCGAAAAGTTGGATCGTAACGCTTGCTTGTTTCATTGGCTGCAAAATTATGACTTTCATTGATTGGCATACATTAAAGATTATCGGAGAAGCACAAAATAAAACTGTATTCCAATTTTGTGCGCAGTATTTATACTATATATTTGAGGTAATGCTTGTTATTCTAATCATCATATATGGGCAAAAAGCGATTGAAACCTTGTTGAAAAAAGAAAGTCCAATTCCTTTTGGCGGTGTTATATTGGCTATGACATGGGGCGCAATGCATTTCGTATCAAGAGGAGTAGGACTTGAAATATGGAACGGAATTTCTACGATGATATTTTCTATTCTTAGCGGTATAATGTATCTAAGATTAAACAGGAAATGCTTGTATAGCTATCTTTTTATTGCTATAGGTTATTTACTATAGAGCCCAAAATCAATATTTAGGAGAGCGTTATAAAAATGAAAAAAACTTTAGAAAATAAATACTTTGCAGTTTTCATAATATTTAGTTTTTTAGTTTATATAATGTCTAACGGAGAATGGTGTATTCCGATTTTTGCGTGGATTTATCCAATTTTGTTTCTATGTATGATTTATCTGAATCCTACTCGAAAAGTCTGCCTTATCATTAGTTCAATATATGCCACTGGTTTTATTGTCCAGTTTTGGAGAGCCATTGGAATGGATATAAAGATATGTATAATAGTAGCAATCCTGCTGTCTTTTCTGAAAGTTTTACCATATATCTACTGGTCAAAATCAAAAATGAGATTTCAAAATACTATTATTTTTGCAAGTATAATGGTGTCTATAGAGTATATCATTTATCTGATATACCCTATATTGGGCGGGCTGTCTGACGCTTATACACAATACCAAAATCTATATCTGTTACAACTGGTAACTGTAACAGGGATTTACGGAATCACCTTTTTAATGTATTGGACGGCGGCAGTGGTGATATGGATTTGGAACAATAAAAACCAAAAAGAATACATCAGAAAATACATAATCGTATATGGTTCTGTAATTGGCTTGGTATTTGTCTATGGAGTTGTTATGTTTCATTTTGCAGGAAATTCAGATAAAAGTATTCGAATCGCTGGAGTAACTGTTCCGATTTCAGAGCTGTTAAATAATGATGAAGATGTATATTCTACATTTTATACCAATACATTTACGGATGAAAATATTACCAATGCAAGGAGTAAACTATCATCAGCAGCTGATGAACTTTTCCTAAAAACCGAGTTGGAAGCACAAGCAGGTGCAAAGATTGTCTTTTGGTCTGAACTGAATGGAGCGGTTCTAAAACAAGATGAAGATCTGCTGCTGCAACGAGCGTCGGATCTGGCAAAACAGGAAGAAGTCTATTTGATTGTTTCGTTACTGGTGAAAACCCCTTATGTGGACTTAAAGGAAAATAAAACGGCAGCATTTAATCCACAAGGAGAACTTATATCAGAATATTTTAAGCATGGACGTTCAATCGGAGAATTGTGTCAAAAAGGAGATGGAATACTAAAAAGTTTTGATACAGAATATGGCAGAATTGCGCCGTTTATATGTTCTGACATGGCATTTTTGTCCAAAATTCAGCAGGCAGGTAGAGATAATGTAGATATACTAATTGTTCCAGCTTCGGACTGGAAAGAAATGACATTATTAGCTGCCAAGACTGCGATTGTGCGTGGGGTTGAAAATGGAAGTAATATAATCAGACATACAAATAAAGGAATGTCGATTGTTTCAGATTTTAGAGGCAGTGTGCTGGCACAGACCGATTACTTTCAGTCTGATACCAAGACATTCTCTGCACAGGTTCTCACGAAAGGGCGATTTACGCTTTATTCGTATATTGGAAATCTATTTGTATATCTGTGTAATTTATATTTGTTAGGGAGTTTCATACTTCCAAAAATGAAACGACTAATTAAGAAGTAGTTAACTTCCAGTTTAAAGAGTTGTCGGGTAAATGTAACTTCGTGATCATATGTGAAAATATACATTGTACTTCAAATTTTAAGCAGTGACTACACTTTTCCGAAAAAGGAGTAAAAAATAATAAAGAAAACCTTGCTGATTTTCAGCACTACATTTATTATGAAGGGGGTAACGGAAATGGATATATTCCTTTTCTCCAATGATTATACTGTACGCCGCCTTGGAAAAGCGGACGTGGCAGATATTTATTCGCTGTGCAGCAAAAACAGCTTGTATTACCAATACTGTCCGCCCTTTGTAACCGAACAGAGTATTCTGGACGATATGAAAGCCTTGCCGCCGAATAAAGAAATGTGCGACAAGTATTATATAGGGTACTACAAAGGGGAAGAATTGATTGCCGTAATGGATTTTATTATGGCATACCCCGATGAAAAAACTGGATTTATCGGTTTTTTTATGACAGCGGCATCGATTCAGAATGCCGGGATTGGAAGCGGCATAATTAACGCTTTATGCCGCTATCTGACCGAAATCAGACTTTCATACGTCCGACTTGGTTGGGTTAAAGGCAATCCTCAGGCAGAGCATTTTTGGCGTAAAAACAATTTTAAGGAAACAGGGATTACGTATGATACGGATCGCTATACGGTCGTTGTAGCCCAGCGGACTTTATAAATTCCAGTATATCTGCAAATCCCGATTTTATAATGCCTTAGTAAAACATATCCCCTACTCATACTCCCACGGTATCTCATTGAAGCATTTGTAAAACTCACGATTATTCCAATCTGACACCGGACGGTAATCATAGGCAACTCCGCCTATATGGAAATTCGGACAACTGTCTGTAGCCATTGACAGTTTCACTACCTCCCCGTCTGCCAACGTCAACGCCAGACAGGCACACTGTGTTCCGCATTCTGTTCCGCCATATATATATTTTGCATTACGAAACCACTCTTCAAACGTTTGTAGTGTCTCTGCATCTGTTATGGTCTGACTATAAAATTGCCCGCCGGTCAAAGCAGACTTCACATCTAGCTTCGCGGAAACAATATCTTTTATTTTGGAAACATCAAAATCTTGATAACCGATTTCCTCACTCAGCATAATTTGTATATAGTCGCACAACTTGGGTGCTTCTATGAAGCACTCCATCAAACCATTTGCATCATCATATGTATAATATAAGTACCCTCCTTCAAATGCTCTGATTTCTGCACCATTATAGATGATCTGCCAGCCTCGCTCCTTATGCCCTTCCCATCGTTTGTCAAATGGTTTTCCTTCCAAATCCAGCGCCTCTACCTGTGCTGACAGCCATTCTTGGTCTTTGTCTGTAGGAATATAATAATAATACGCGTACTCCCTAACCATGGAAGGCTGCACTTTTATACATATCTTGTCAGCTTCCGGCTGTTCATAAAGCATGATATTCTGTATAGCATCATTTTCTACCGGCATTTCCTCCGCCTGTAAAGAAATATATTTTTCAAGAATAGCATTCACTTCCGATTTATCTTCTTCACTAAGCGTGATATGTCTATTATAAACAGAATCGTTAAAGGTTCCACAATCGAAATGATATCTTACCGTATTTCCATCAAATATAAATTCACAGTTATTCAAACAGTCCGAAGTACCCTCATGCCACTCCCCGGCTTCAATAAAGGCACGAAAGATTCGCGCATCTTCCCTTGATATGGTAACGGGACTGCTTCCGTTTACAATAGCAGATACCTGCATATCAACGAAAGTCTCCTGCGATGCAGCATCTTCCTCACTTGGCGTCTGTCCTGTGGATAGGTTACTATCTTCAACTTCCTTTGCAGAAGCAATCCGTACTTCCACATTTTTTACAGATACATACACGTCCTTACTTTCATCTGTCGTATTCTGCACATTTACGCCTATTTTAAACCATGCGCCTTTTTCTACGTCCATCTTCACAGGCATTCCCGGTGTCATATAGGCTGGTTCGTCGTTAGCATTTTCCTCCCTGACCTCTACCGGCAGCAATGTAATTTCCGTATCTCCAAGTCCTTCACCAGCGTATAAGGTAAGCATATTACCCTTCGGACTGATTTCTTCGTCTGAATAGCAAACGGGTTTTGTACTTCCCGCGGGAATGGTAATTTTGATCTGATACGCTTTGGTGGGATTCGTCAAAAAGCATACCGCCAGTACCACGAATACTGCCACTGCTGCCATCATAATCCATAATGTCGGTTTTTTATAATTCAATACAGATTTCACTCTTTCCTTTACGCCCACTTCCCCAAAAGCCAACGGGCACACCAGAATCAGACGCCTCTGTCTCGCACAGGATAACAATACTTTCGAATACTCTTTTTTCTCATGGAACGTCATATCTTTGGCTACCTTTTCATCACATGCCAGTTCAATATCCTTACAGAACAGGGAATATGCAATCCAGCAAAGAGGGTGAAACCAATAGACACACAACAGTAAATAACCCAGCACTTTCCACCAATGGTCTTTTCTTTTCAGATGTGCAGATTCGTGTGCAAGGATATAGCTCATCTCTGTCTCACCCAATGCAGAAGAAAGATAAATCCTTGGCCTGACAATGCCCAAAATAAACGGTGATTTTATGGCATCACCAATGTAAATATTCTCCCTGACACATACCGCTTCTCTTACAAGCTTCTGTAGTTTGAAAGCGCTGCACACTGCACAAATGATGAAAAGCACCATACCACAGACCCAGACGAGACTGGCAATATATGTAACGATCTGAAAGGGTGCCACACTGTTTGATTCATCATATGCAAAGGTTTCTGTCAGCATCGGATTGATCGTATTTTCCACAATCGTCAGACGGCTGTCTATGGACGGTATATACTTATGCCCCTCCCCTTCCACAACCGTACTGGATTTGATCGGTTCTGAACTCGGCAGTACACTGAGCTGGCTTTCAATGGAAAACGGACAAACCAGCCTGACTGCTACCGCTCCCCACAACATGCAATTCACCCACTTTGGAATTTTTCGAAAGAACAGCCTGATGCATAAAACTGCCAATATGAACCAGCCAGCAGTAATGCTCATATTGAATAATTTCAAGAAAATATCGCCCATACCCTTTACTCCTCTGCCCTGTCAATCATTCTGCGGATTTCTTCCGCTTCATCCGCTGTAATCTTGCCACCCTGCATAAATGCCGCAAGAAATGCCGGAAGGGAACCGTCAAAAGTATCTTCCACATATTGTCTGCTCTGCATGGAATAAAATTCATCTCTCGAAATCACAGCAGTTACCACTCCATTTTCATTGCGGAACAATCCTTTGTCTATCAGTCTCCGCAATACATTATGTGCCGTGGTTCTCTTCCAGTTAAATTCTACCGCTGTCATTTTTACCAGTTCCGACGACGTAACCGGCTCATGCGCCCAAATCATATCCGCATATCGTGCCTCAATAACACCCAATTGTATCTCTGCCATATATTTCATGCTCCTTTCACAGACCACAATATGTAGTCTTTATTTCAGACTACACCAAGTAGTCTCAAAAGTCAAGATAAAACATTTAACGCACCCTTTCCTTTTTCTTAATACGAAATCCATTTTTCAAATACAACTTTACCGCATTCTGATTCCATTCCGCAACATGCAAAATAATTTCTTCATAGCCTCGTTCTTTTATATGATTCATTCCCCATAATAACAATTTTTGTCCTATACCTTGTCCTTGAAACGATTTCTCAACGATTAAATCATCTAACTCATTTCCATAGCAAGATACTGCACCGATTATTTTTCCATGTTGCAAATATAGGAATATATCATTTATTTTATCTTTGACTTGAGAATACGCATCATAAAAATTGATTGGCTCGACTTCTAACGCTTTTCTCATATGATAAAAACATTCATTATATAGTTTCTTATATTCCTTCCAGTATTTTTCTTCAAATGGAACACAAATTATGTCATTTCGATACGCCACTGTTTTATCACATACCATTTCATATACAATGATTTCTTTCATCTATGCTCCTCCTAATGTCCTTTTCTAAACAAAACCCAAGAATTGTCATTTTAAGACTTCCATTACTTTTTCGTACTTATCATGATAGTATTGTTTGCTTTCTGTAGATAATTTCTGAAAGCTTCTTGCTAATTTATTCTTCACAAACTCCTTGCCAGCTTCAACCCCCATTCCTTTTTGAACATAAGCCAGATACAACAAACCGGGAACACTGTCAAAATGTGAAATTGCATCAGCATCAGCCACGCACAATTCTTCAAGGCTATTTTTCTCTAAATTTACACTCCCCCTATGATTTTTAATGCACTCCTGTACCATACGAATTTTCTGGCTGTCGTAACGATATTCTTTTAAAATGCTATATGCCATTTCTGCCCCATGTATATGATGTAAATCATATAGACTATAATCTGTTATGGAAGCAATATCGTGTAACCATGCCGCAATCAAAACTACTTCTTTATCCGCTCCATATTTTTCTGCCAGAATTTCTCCATTTTTTACCACTTCAACAATGTGATCGTAACACCCCATCCCAAATTTATTTGTTTCTCTTTGACACCTGTCATATATTTCCTTCTGTAAATTGGTTAAAATATCGTTTCGCATGTTTTCACCTCGATTATACTATTGTATTTAATAATTTACCACAAAAATGCAGGGTATCGCAACTACCCAATGTCATAATGCAGGGGCAAAACATAGTGTTTTCTACGTTTGAATTTCCACATAAATCTTGAAAATTTAATAGGCTGCTATGCTCCCTATTTTTGTGGAAAATGGAGTGGGAAAGTGATATAATAAATTGCAGTATAATATTTTGTTCAGAAGTTTCGTAAAGCAGTTGAGAGATATGCTGCGCGAAATGAGTATTTTTAGATTTTAGGGAGAACTAGATTAAAATGAAAGAAATTACAACTGTTTGGATTCAAAGCAATAAAGAAGCGTATAGAGCAGATGTAAAAAACAGTATATATGAAAAAGAATATGCAAAGAACTATATATCAGACATTGCATTTGATAAAGAAAGAGCAAAGTTACAACCTTTTGAATTTTCTGTAGACATTTCAACGATGGAGACTGCTGCACAGGGCAATGCTGGAAGATGTTGGATTGTTGCGGGATTGAATCTTTTGAGAGAACATATCGTAAAAGGGCTTAGAAAACGTACTCCGCAATCTACAAACTTTCAGCTTTCTTTTGCTTATCTTTGTTTTTGGGATAAATTGGAGAAAGCAAATTGTTTTTTGGAAAAAGCGATTCAATATAGAAATGAATCTTATGATAAAAGAGAAGTGTACTCATGGTTTCAATATGCGGTAACAGACGGCGGGTTTTGGACGAATTTCAAAGAACTTGTAAAAAAGTATGGAATTGTTCCAGCGGAAATAATGACGGAAACATTTCAATCCTCGAATACAGAAGAGATGAATAATCGCTTGAATCATTATTTGCGAAAAATCAGCGCAGAGATAAGAAAGGCAGCTTTGGAGGGACAAAATATAGAGAATATTGTAGAAATAAAAGAGCAGGCACTGAAAAAGATTTTTACTTTTTTGTGCAGATGTTATGGCTGCCCGCCGGATACTTTTACTTATACATTGGAAGATGAAAAGCAAAAGAAACAATACACACCCAAAACTTTCTATTATGATTTTGTAGGAGAATTTTTGGATCAGTTTGTAAATATCATCTCTCTGCCTTATGAAAAATTACCTTTTGGAGAAACATGTATATTGACAGATGTTTTTCAAGTGGCAGGTGGTCAGGAGGAACAGTTTTTAAATCTTCCGTTATATGAATTAAAAGAAAAATGTATCGAACAACTAAAGGCTGGAATCCCTGTGGTATGTATGGCTGATGATGACAAAATGTGCATGGAGGAATTACAGTTGTGGGACGATAATAGTTTTGATTATGCGGCTGTGACAGGCTTTGATTTCGAAATGAGCAGGAAGGATTATTTTCAATTAAAAGCCGGAATTGCAAGTCATTCTATGATGTTAACAGGTGTTCATTTAGGAGAAGATGGAATGCCGAAGCGGTGGAAAATAGAAAATTCTTACGGAACAGAGGGCTTACATAAAGGATACTATATTTGCTCGGATTCGTGGTTTGAAAAGTATGTTCTAAGTGCCGTTATATGTAAAAAGTATATATCGGAAATTAATCGTAAGAAACAGCAAAACAAACATCTTTTCAATATATGGGATATTATGTAATAAGCTGGAGGTAACTTTATGATTCGAGAAGCAACGCAGGCAGACACATTCGCACTGGCAGAATTGGCGGTAAAAATGTGGTCCAATCATACAATATCAGAACTGCAATCAGGATTTCTTGACCTTATTTGCAGTTCTGATGCTGTTTGTTTCATGAAATATGCCGATAATAAAGAAGTTGGCTTTGCACAATGTCAGCTTCGGAAAGATTATGTTGAAGGAACAAGTACCTCTCCTGTTGGATATTTAGAAGCAATTTATATTGAGAAAGAATACAGGCATAGAGGATATGCAAAAGAGCTTCTATCAAAATGCGAAAACTGGGCAAAGGAAAAATGTTGTACTGAATTTGCAAGTGATTGCGAAATTGACAATGATACCAGTTTAGAATTTCATTTATCAATGGGATTTGAAGAAGCAAATCGCATTATTTGTTTTCGAAAAAATATATAAAGCTATGAAAGCAGCGCCAAATCGAAGATTGTGGAGGAAACTATGGATTTTTCAAAAGATGAATTGAAAGAAGCCAAAGAAAATACGGAAAGTTAACGCCATTCTTTCTCCTTTGCACAGCACACGCCCATTCCAAAGATGACCAGCAGCACCCCCGCACCAAGAAAACAGGCAGCAGTTCCAAGCGCGGCAATATACGCCGACGCCAATAAAAATATAATCTCCATCAAATTTCCAGCCATATTTGCCACAGACAAAATTGCGGCCCTCTGCCCCGGCAGCCCGCATTCGTCAATATAGGCATTTTCCATGCTGTTTAAAATAAATTCCGGGAAACTCAGCGCCAAAGGGAGCACCACCATAACCAACACGACAAGAACCGGTGCAAAACTTATGGCAAAGGCTATCATAAGCCCCCCTGCAACGAGAATTGCCCAAAACATTGCCCGCTGCCTAGACGCGTTCCCGATACGGTCAAGCAGTCTCTCCGCAAGCATCTGTATCGCAGAGTATACGAGGATAATGGGTGACATCCACGCTTCCTGTATTCCACATGCTAGAAGTTTCTCTACATAAAAGAAATTTATAAGCAGAAACGCCACGGAAAAACACGCCGCCAGAAAGACCATTCGCCGCATTGGCACGTTCCGAAAAATGTGTAGCATCGTGCGGGTGTCACCCTCTTGTATGGGTGTCACATGTCCCGCCATTTGGGGCTCAGGCATCATTCCTACGGCACAAAAAACCCCAGCACCGCAGGAAACCACTGTCGCCACAAGCAGGACAAGGATTCCGCCAAGACGGTAAAGCACGGCATAGAGCAGCGTACTCACGATAAAGCCAGCCGTTCCAAAATTTGACACACGCGCCACCTTTACAGGATACTGCGCCTCTTGATAGACACTATAAATATACGCGTCCTGTGTCCCTGACAAGAAGCAGGCAGCAAAGCCCTCCGCGACCGCCTCCACAACAAACAGTCCCAAACTGCCTGTCAGATACGCGAGCGCCATAAGTCCTCTCGCCAGAACGACAATGCCCTGCGCCAAAACCATTGTGTTCTTGTACCCAATTCTGTCTGTGAGCATACCCGTCGGGATTTCAAACAAAAATACCGTCAGCGACAACACCGCTTGCAGCACAAAAAACTGTGCCATCGTCACGCCCGCATGGGTCCGCACCAGAAGCGCAACTGGCGCATAAAATACCAAGCCATTGAAAAATGCCAACATTTCAAGTCTGTCTATATTTCGTTTTTTCTTCATTTTAATCTCCTATCATACAAAATCTGAACCTGATGTTTCAGATTTTTATTTTCATACACGCCAAAAAGTACAGATTTTGATGATAGAATTTATGATGGATTTTGTTTTAACACGTGTCTGCGCCCCTCAAGCCCTTCCTGTAAATCACAGATTGATTTCACACTTGGCAGCAGCTTTAGCCTGTTTGCCGTATTCTGCCTGCATTTTTAGATCTGTTTTATTTGCTTTATTTTTATTATATCACTACAAGCCGCAGTAGGCAAAGATTTTCATGCATTAATTCCAATCGTTTTTGCAATAGCATTGCACGCATAAATATGGTATAATCAGCCTTGAACGGGCTTTAGGCCCACTTTTTACCGAAAGGAGTACTATTTTCTATGGAAACAATCATTGACACGCTGACACTGCCGTTAAAACATGCACGTTTTTATCTCGGTGACGCCCCTGACGCATGGCAGGCATGGTATGACGATAAGGACTGGACCGGCGTCACTCTGCCGCATGACTGGTCTGTCCGCCTGCCCTTTTCAAAGGAATATTCAAGCGGCACAGGATATCTTGCAGGCGGTATTGGCTGGTACCGTATCCATGTTGCCCCCAATGAAGCATGGCGGGGAAAGCAAATCCGTGTCCAGTTTGAAAGCGTATACAAAAACAGCCGTGTCTGGTGCAATTCATCCTATCTTGGCGAGCGTCCAAACGGCTACAGCTCTTTTGGCTATGATGTGTCCGATTGCTTCCACTTTGACCGCGATAATATTATCAGTGTGTATGTTGACCGACGGGAACTGTCGGATTCCCGCTGGTTTACAGGCTCCGGCATCACTGGCGGCGTCACACTGTCCATTTCTGAGAAAATCTATCCTGTAGAAAATGGTATCTTTTTCCACACGCCGCGCGTGACGGAGGAAAGCGCTGATTTTGAAATTGTAAACGAGCTGGCAAACGCGACAGACCGAAACTGTCTGGTCACTGTCACGAATGTCATCTTTGACACCACGGGAAAGCTCGTGGGCGAAGCGGTCTCACAGACCACCTTTATGGCGCACAGCACCACGCAGGTTCAAAACACTGGAACTATTGCAGCACCTGATCTCTGGTCTCCCCAATATCCGTATCTGTACACCGTAAAAACTTATCTTTCTTATCAAAAAGCATATCAGGTGCATGAGATGAAAGTCGGTATCCGAACCTATCGTTTTCATTCAGATAAAGGCTTTATCCTTAACGGTGCACCTGCCATATTAAAAGGCGTCTGCCTGCATCACGACGCAGGCTGTCTCGGCGCCGCTGTGCCCTATGAGGTGTGGACGCGCAGGCTTATCAAGCTGAAAAAAATGGGCTGCAACGCAATCCGCATGAGCCATAATCCCCACATGCCTGCACTGTATACACTGTGCGATATTTTAGGCTTTTTCGTGATTGACGAGGCGTTTGACGAGTGGGAAGGCCCCAAAAACAAATGGTGGCAGGGGCACAATGTCTATCCCCCAAGGCATGAAGGTTACTACACGGACTTTCCTGTCTGGCATGAGCGCGATCTCACCGATATGATCCGGCGCGACCGCAATCATCCGAGTGTCATTTTATGGAGTATCGGCAACGAGATTGACTACCCTAATGACCCCTACTGCCATTCAAGTTTTGACAAAATGACAGGCAACAACGACGCCAACAAGCCAGAATCCGAGCGTCTCTACAATGCCCTGCGCCCCAATGCCGAGCGTCTGGCAGCCGTGGCAAAACATTTGTGTGATCTCGTGCGGTCCGTGGACACCACGCACCCTGTGACTCTCGCGGCTGCATTTCCAGAGCTTTCCGCAAATCTTGGCTTTCTTGATGCCATCGACGTTGCGGGCTACAATTACAAAGAAAATCTGTACGCAGCGCATCATATGCAGTATCCCGACAAGCCGTTTTTTGGCAGCGAAAACAGCCACCGTTTTCAGGACTGGCTGGCAGTGACAGACAACGACTATATCGCCGGCCAGTTCCTGTGGACTGGCATCGACTATCTGGGCGAGGCGCGCGGGTGGCCCGTCCACGGCTCTGACGCAGGACTTCTGACGCTTGCGGGCTTTGAAAAGCCGGGCTATTACCGCAGACAGAGCTTCTGGGCTGAAGAACCGGTAATCCATCTAACCACGGTACGCCAATGTGACGACTGCACTGCGCCTTGGGGTGAAACTGCAACAGATACTTACGCCTGCGAGTTTGCCGCTTCGGGCGAGAGCTGGAACTACTGCCCCGGCGAGCTGGTAACTGTCAAATGTTATACCAACCTCAGCCGCATCGAGTTATTTTTAAACAATCAACACCTCGGCACATACGAAAAGAACCAAGACAAGGACTGTATCATTATTACGATACCATTTGAGCCGGGAACTCTGACTGCAAAAGGCAGCAAAAATGACACCAGTGTCAGTCACAGCCTGTATACAACAATGGCGGCATGCCAGATGTTCGTGCAGGAATACCGCCTTGCCCCGGAAATCACAGAGCTGATTGGCAATGCTGTCGGCTCGCGCAATCCAGTCCATCAGTTTGAAGTTACACTGCGTGACGGAAACGGCAGGCGGGTCTGTCAAGATGCCACCCTGCTCACTGTGACAGTCGAGAACGGAACACTGCTGGGACTCGAAAACGGTGATCTCGCTGACACGACGGAATACACCGCAAACTATCGCAGGGCATACCGTGGCCAGCTAATCATCTACGCCGCCGACAACGAAGCCACCAGCGCCGATACACCGCTGACCGTGACCGTGCGCGGGGATTTCATACGGACTGAGCGCATCACGGTTTGATTTCCTTGCAGTTTTTCATTCCGCCTTGCCAGCCGTGCCGGGCACAAAGATTTCCCGCCCCAGCTCAACCAGTATCAAAAGCGTGATGGGTCCCAGTATCACGCCGCCCAGCCCGTAATAAATGACCCCTGCGTAGACAGAGATTAAGATTGCAACGGGCGAAAACTTTAACCCGTTCCCCAGCAGCCGCGGCTCGAGAAATTCACGAATGATCACACAGATAAAATACGTCAGCAGAATAATCACGCCGCTTCCAAGCTTTCCGCGCAAAAACGCCATCACACTAATCGGAATCAGCACAATTCCCGTTCCGATAAATGGGAGAAAATCCATAAATCCTGCCAGCAGCCCATAAAACCAGCCCTCTTTGCTGCCGCCCAGATACAGGCCAACGGTCGCCGTAATGCTGATACAGACAAGAATAATCGTCTGCGTTTTCATATAGGTCTTAATCATATTGCCAAGCTTCTTGCCAATGCGCAGAAGGATGGACAGAATATGGTCAATGGCAGGCTCGATCGCCGCCAGATTTAACAACCCCTGCTGCCAGCCCTCTATCTCGCGCGCAAACAATACAACGCAGATAAAACTCACCACCACAAACGTCCCTGCGCGCCCTGCCACAGACAGGTAGCGCAGGCTGCCTGTGATCAGCCCGTCGCCCGGCTGTGCAAAGCACGCCCCAAGCTCTGCAAACCGCTCAGAGAGCCAATTCTCCACGGTTCCCGGCTGTAGCGCAAAAAACGCTTCCAGCTCTGCGCTCAGATTTGAAACCAACTGCGAGATACTGTCGGTCCAAAAGTCTGCATTCTGCACAAAATTTCTTGCCTTGCTGAGCAGGAAGGTACCAATCCCCACGATAATCAACGCCACAATTAAAATAATGCCGAACAAAATCCCGCCCGCCATAAATCCCTTTTGTCCAGAGCGGTTTCTTGACCTGCAAAACCGCTGCAACGGCACTACGATTAATAGCGCCATCAACAGCGGTAAAAAATATGGAAGAAGATACTTTAAAGCTGCCAAAACTGACACTGATGTCAGTATATACAAGATTACCCGCTGATAGTCCCCACGCAATAAAAAGTTCATACAAATCCCTGCCTTTTGTCAAGCATTATGTATATGGGGCTGCCAGCCGTCAGAAGCTGTACTGACGGCTAATCATAGTATCTGTCAATTCCGAATTATTATGCAGTGCAAATCCGCTTAAAAGCGAATACTGCCCTGATTTTTTCTCATACCTGCGCACCAGATTTACCTGATTTGCACGCGGCGCCGCGGTAAACTCATAGGACGGCTCAAAGGAGGCAACTGTCACATAACTGCATTTCCCCGTGATGGTCTCCATCACCTTTAGTTCTGCATTTGTCACGGTATAGCGCTCGTCTGGTGATAAATCCTCCAGCTCCAATGTCGCGCAGTAATTTTTGCTGCGCTGTAGCAGCACCTCCCGCGTCTCGCCGTTGTTCAGCGTCAGCACTGCCTTGAGGCTCTTCTCCGGCGTGTCCGTTCTGGCACTCACGCTCAGCGCCGCGCCCTGCCTATCCCGCCGAAGCGGCGCAGTTTTGATATCCAGCGCAAACTCATGTGCCTTTGTCATGATGCTGCCGGACACCTGTCTGTCCTTCTCAATCTCATGGAGCATGACATCATAACCGCTGTCGCTGACCGCCACTTTATACTCATATTCTGTCCCCGGCTTCAAATCATTGATAAACGTCAGCATACCGCCAGTCGTCGTGCTGACCATAAAGCTCTTTTTGCTCTTAATCCACTCAGACGCGCCCTTTTCCCTGTAAAACACATAGATGTAAGAGCTCGTATTCATTGGATTGTTTGTGATCATTGCCTTGACCGAAATATAGGAATAACCGCTTGCCGCCGTGACATTTGTGAGACTCCTGCCGTCCGTCTGCGTGAGAATCTCGCCAGAGCAGACACCATCGAGCGCCGCCGTGGCTGGCGGATACTGCACATTGCTGATGCCGGACACAAATTCATAGATTCTGTCAGCATTCACATCATCTCCCAGATAACTTGTGAGCTCAAAATTGCACTCTGTCTGGTTCTCCTCAAGCAGCACACTACGGATATCCCAGTCCTCCTCGTCCTTTTCCTTGAAAAACAGAATCAGATACGAACCCGGCGCAGGTTCCCCCTCAATCTGGGTCTGCAAGGTTATTTGATGCGCTCCCGCAACCTGATTGCCAATGCTCACGCGCACACCGTCTATTTTCGCGTCAAAGGCAAATGTGTACACGCCGTACTCTTTTCCCTTGATATCCCGAAAGGACACCGTGTAATTCCGCTCATCAACCAGTCCAGATATGGTATAGCCTGTGATCTTGTAACCCTTTGATGCATACAGGTTAAAACTCGAGCCGGTTTTGCGGTACGCCCCGTCCTCCTCCTTAATATAGGCAAAGAGCGTGATATCCCGCTTGATGTGTTCCGTCCTGCCCTTGAGCGCAATACTGCAAGTGATGGAGTCCGCCATGTTGGCCGTCAGCTCCACCGCAGTCTCAGATTTTCCAGTCGTGATTAGCTGGTACTGTGTGTTGACCAGCGTAGTCCCCTCATACAGTTCCCACTGAAAGCCGTACAGTGTGTCGGGTGACAGTGCAAAGTACTCCGCCGCCTGCATGGAAACCGTATAATCGTCTGCCGCTGTGACAGGCAGTTTACTCCGAAGCTCTGCATAGAGCTTTGTCTCCTCATTAAAATAATACAGTTTTGCGCTGTACGAAGCGCCCTTGGTAAGCTCAGACGGGTTCAAGCGGTATGAAATGACGGAATCATACGCGCCTGTGTCATCTGACAGCACTGGATTGATGCGCGCTTCTCCCATCTGGAAAAAGCCGCGGCACACCACGCCCGCAACCCGTACTTCATACTCGTACTCAGTTCCCTCCTGAAGCCCATTGATGACGCCTTTGGTCATACCATTGCGGATATTGATGTTCTTGGTCTTGTATTCACCCAGTGCATTCTTCATTCGGTATTTCAGTTTTCCAGCCACGGCTTCCCGATAGTCTGCGATGCGCACCACATAGTCCGCCCTTGTCAACTGGTCTGTATTCTGCGTAATCTCCGCTGTCAGTGCAGCATCGGGAAATGGCGCTTTGTCGGTCTTGACCTCCAGTGTCTTTTGCTTGAAATGCGCCGTATACCCCGGCTCGTTCATCCACATCGTGACGAGATACTGCGTGCTGTGTTCAAGCTCAGGCACAGACGCCTCAATCGTCCAGCGCTCACTGCCCTTTGTAGAAATCTTCTCCAGATCAGAGACAATCATTTTGCCGTCGGCATCCGCCACTTCATAACATAAATTAAAATATTCTGGAAGCTTGCCATCATACGAAGAAATATCCGCTTTGAGCGCTATCACATCGGGTCCGGCCGGCTTTGCGCTGTACAGGACTTTTGCAGGATACTCTTTTGTGTCCACCGTCGTGTATGCAAAAGTAACGCCTTTGCTGTTATAAAACTCAAAATAGTAAGTCGTCGCCGGCTCGAGGTCTGATACGGTGATGCTTGCCAGACCGCTAATCTGCCGCTGTACAGTCACTTCTTTTTCATATTCCGCAAGAGAACCATAGCTGTACTTTGCCACGGCTTCGACCGCCTCAATGTCGAGGGTGATGCTGTCATATCCTGCGTGTTTTCCACGGAAAATAATGCTTTCCTTTGAACTTCCTGTCTGCATTTTGATCGCCGCCGCGTCCGGCACGAGCACTGCTTCCAGCGCGAGGGTATCTGCGTTGATCAAATACATTGTAAAACTGTACTCCACCCCCGGGTCAAGCGCATCAATCATTTTCTCTTTCCTGACATCTGGCACAATCTGCTGGTCAATATACTGATATCCTGTCCCGCTGCTTCCGTACCGTATCTGCCAGTAATAGCTTTCGTGTAATGCCTTGCCGCCCTTTGCGGTGAGGGTCAAATCCGCAGAAACTGTCCTGCTTGCGGCATTCCAGCCAATCTGTGCGGTAAAGCTGCCGGCAGACGCCCTGTATCCGCCCTCTGTCTGTTCGACAGATGCTATGCTGGGGCGTTTTGTCCCAAGACGGACCTGTTTGCCCACAACCGGGCCGTTTTCTGTAAGCGTGAGTGCGGGGTACACGATCTGCCCTTTTTCCAGATACACCAGTGCATAGCGCACGGTATTTTGATACGTCTGGCTCTTTAGACAGTTTCCAGACTCCCGCAGGTCATACACGGACAGCGATATATCGCTCGTGCTGGCGCCGTCTATATAAAAATTATAATAGCCTGTTTCCGGTGCTGTAAACTGAAACCACTGTGCTGCATTATATTGCAGGGATACTTCCTGAATGCTGCCGTATTTTAATTCCGTCGTATTTTCAGGGAGTGTTTCTTCTTCGGTCGTTTCCTCCTCAGTCGTCTCCTCCTCCGTGGTCGTGGTCTCCTCCTCGGTCGTTTCGGTCTCCTCTTCCGTCTCGGTCTCCTTCACAGTACTCTTTTCTTCGCTGGTCTCCTCCTCGGTCGTTTCGGTCTCTGTTTCTGTATGGGTCTCCGTAGAACTCTCGGTCTCCTCTGTACTTGGACTCTCGGTGCCGGGGGGCTGTTCTGTACTGGAAGGCACGGTGCTGGAGGATTCCTCTGTGCCCGGCGCTTCGGTGCTGGAGGATTCCTCTGTACTTGGACTCTCGGTGCTGGGAGGCTGTTCCGTACCCGGCTCTGTATTCGACGGCGCTTCACTTCCTGTTCCCTCGGGTGATGAGGATTCCTCCGTGCTTGGCTGTTCTGTGCTGGAAGGCTCCTCCGTGCTGGAAGGCTCTGTACCGGGCGCCTCCGAAGCGCTGCTGCTCTCCGAGCTTGAAGGCGCTTCACTGCTTGGCGGCTCTGGCTCGGGTTCCGGTTCTGGTTCGGGTGCTGGCGGTTCCTCCTCATGCTCTGGTTCGCCCTGCGAATCCTCCTCGCTCTGCACACTCGTCTCCTCCTGAGACACCACGGTCTCCTCCGCACCATACGCAGTTTGTGGTATGCTTCCCGCCAGCAGGCAGCTGCAAAGCAAAATTGATAACATCCTGTAACCCATATCTATCCCTTCCTTCACGCATTTTTATCCTTCCACTCTGTTCAAAAAGGACCTGTTAAGATTATTTTTATTATAATACAATCCTGCAGATTTTGAAATATCTAATTTGGAAGAAATTCACATTTTTGTGCAAAAAACTGGTTATAAAAACTGATAATAAAAAGCTGACAAAATGATTGCACTGAAAAAGGCATGGCTCTCACCATACCTTTTTACAACGTCCATATCTTTCCTATGACATGCCGTTTACGGTTTTGTACTTATACAGCATTTCTGCATGATTCTGTTCCTCGATCTGGATATCTGCAAGGAGTTTGCGCATCGCAGAATCCTTAAAGCAGAATACATTGGTATTGTACTCTGAGGAGACAAGCTTCTCGGATGAGATACAGTCTGTGGCAAGGAAATTATCGGTCTTTTTGTCCTCCGAATCGCCCAGCTTATCATATGTTGCCTTTGGATTATAATTTTTGCCGTCTGCGTCATTGCAGTTGCAGGAGGGAACCGTACCGCCGATCACCTGCTGTAAGGAATCATAGTGCTCCTGCTCCTTGCTTTGCAGTGTCTTGAACAAATCCTTTAAGACGGTATCCTTCGCCTCGCAGGAATAGCGCTGGTATTTCTCGATACAGGCCTTTTCCTGTGTCTGCAAATCCTTCACGGTTGTCATTTCTTTCTCTGTTAAGATCATACTTTCCTCCGTTCCAAATCAATGATTTAAAGTTATTTGTATTCAACATTGACTATTATTTGGAAGAAAGCATGATTTTATTCAATCGAACAAAACTTAGGAATTGTCGGAAAATAAGTGCTCAGATTGCGCAGGATATTTCTTCAAGATTGTAGGAGAAAAAACGTAGGCGTAGCGGGCTACGGCGAGGCTTTTTGTCCTGCAAGATTGGAGAAATCAACAAGCAAGATGTGTCACTTATTTTTCTACAGTTCCTTACCGCGCTTTGACACTTTTCGTCACTTCTGACCCTGCAAAATCGCCGAGTCCTTCAAGTTTTATCTTGATTTTTTTGCTGCCTGCCTTAGCGCTGGCGGCATCGTATGTCACTGTGTAATGCACGCCTTCTTTTAGTTTCGTGCCGCCGTAAGTCAGCGTCAGAGAATCCTTGGTTCCTTTTACGGCTGCTTTTGCAATCTTCTGCGGCTTGATGTCAAACTCCGCAGTCTCCACGATACCTTCATAATTTCCTATGCCCGTAACCGTCACCTGCGCCTTTTGATAGTTTGCCGTTGCATGGAGGTTTTGTTGATAAGAAACTGTATAGTCTTTATTCTTTACCAGCTTTTTCTTTCCGCACTTGACAGTTACAGACGGCTTCTGGTATTTTCCGTTGTATGTCTTAGCTGGAATTTTTGAGATCGTCAGGCTTGTGTCCGACTTGCTGCGTGCTGTAATCTCAAAATTTTTTACAACTTTTCCTTTATATGCGCCTTTTCCTGTGACGACTGCCCACGCGGTTCCTGCATTTTTATTATTCTGGTACTGGACTTTATAATCCTTATTCGCCCTGAGTACGGTACCATTTATAGTTACTGTCAGTGCAGGCTTTTGTGCCTTTCCGGTATAGGGCAGAGACTGTGTTTGCAGGGTAACATGCTCTGGGTTGATGATGCGGGACGCGTCGCCCTCATAAACTTCCAGCTTTACAGTGCTGCTTCCCTCATAATTTGCCATTGCGGTGACAGTGACCTTAGCCGCCTTTGATGCTCTGGCTGTCAAATCTTTTGCATAAGCAAGTTTGTAGTCTTTTCCGTTTTCCAGACGCTTGGTGCCATCGTATACATACACCGGCGGCTCTGTTTGGCTGCCTATTGTCATGCTGCCAGTTACAACTTTCAGTTTTTTCATGGGCTTGGGGGTGATTTGGAAGGCTGTCCTGAGGGTTCCTTTATACAAACCGTTTCCGCGTACAATCGCAGTCCCCTGCCCTGCATCTGTATTTTGCTGGTATGTGACGCTGTAGTCTGTTCCCTCCGTCAGTGTACGTTTTCTGCCGCCTTCTGTCACAGTCACTTTCACAGAAGGCGTGTATGCAAATCCATCATATATTTTTGATTGAATGGCAGAGAGTCTGCCGCCGGCTTTTTGTAAATCAATTCTCTCCATGTCCGCATATGGAGAACGCTCCGTCTCGCTGCTGCTCTCTCCACTTCCTTCGGTTTCCTCCTCTGACGGGCTTTCTTCGGCGGTTACATGTTCTTCCTTTGAAGAATTTTCTTCGGTTGGAGAACTTTCCTCATTTGTAGAATTTTCTTCGGTTTCCGGGCTTTCTTCTACTGTCGGACTTTCCTCGCCCGAGGAGGCTTCTTCACTTGACGCGCTTTCCTCTGCATCACTGCTCTCCTTAGTTGACGCGCTTTCTTCAGACGAACTTTCTTCATTTAAGGCGCTTTCTTCATCTGTCGGGCTTTCCTCCACTTTACTGCTCTCCTCAGTTGTCGCGCACTCTTCATTTGACGAACTCTCTTCATTTGACAAACTCTCTTGGATTGACGAGCTCTCTTGGGTTGACGAGCTCTCCTCACTCGGGGAACTTTCTTCATCTGTCGGGCTTTCCTCCACTTTACTGCTCTCCTCAGTTGTCGCGCTTTCTTCATTTGACGAACTCTCTTCCGAACTTTCCGCTGTATCACTGCTCTCCTCAGCCGATGAACTTTCCTCGTTGTTCGGCTGTTCTGCCGCCTTGTGTTTCCTCAGATGCACGCTGGTACTTATATTCTTTGGAAATTCAGTGCAGGCATTACCCTGATCATCATACCAAGTGCCGCCGAGTGATATTGAGACTTTGATGTTGCGCGGTGTCCACAGCTCATCTAGCTCACCACATTGCTCCACCAGTGACATCACACTTTTATCAGAGGTGGCACCCCCCATATCAAAGCCCGAAAGGTTCAGCTTTTTCAATTTTCTACAATTATCAAACATGGGTTAAACCAGATAGGGATAAAAATAGATATGTATCGGCAGGAGCATAGATTTTCTCCTGCCACGCCTTATATTTAGGCGGTTTGACGTGTAGTGCGCTGCATATATTCCCGTTCCATTTCCCGCATTTCCTCGTCCGTGGGGATGTCCACAATCCCGACATAGGAATAGTAGATGTCGATTTTCTGTGTCCGTTTCCCATCCTTTTTCTCACGCTCATGGACTACGATTTTATCCACAAATGCGTTTAGGACTTCGGGCGTTAGTTCGTCAATGCGGGTGTATTTCCTGGTGACGGCTATCAGCCTGGCGACATTGGTCGCTTCCGTGTCGGCTTCGCTGACCTCGGCTGTCAAGTCTTCGATTTCCTGCTTCAGCTGTTCCTGCTCGGCTTCATATCCGTCCGACAGCTTGTAAAAGCGTTCGTCATTCAGCTTTCCGTTGACATTATCCTCGTAGATTTTGCGGAACAGGCGGTCAAGCTCCTTTATCCGCTTTTCGTCCTTTTCTATCTGTTTCTGCTTTGCGGACAACTCGTATCTGCGTTCTGCAAGGGTGGCATCAATCTGCCGTCGGATAAACACACGCTCAAACTGCTGTAAATAGGAGAGGAACTGCTGAAGCTGTTTCAGAACCAACTGTTTTAATGCGTCCTCTCGGATATAGTGCTGCGTACATTCCTTTGCCCTGCTCGTCCGTTTATACATGGAACAGCGGAAATGCGTATATCCGTTTGCTGTGGCTAGGCTGAGTTTCGCCCCGCAGTCGGCACAATAGAGCAGTCCAGAAAAGATACTTGTCAATCCGCTTTTGGTCGGTCTGCGTTTGTTCGCCCGTATCATCTGAACTTTTTCCCACATATCCCTGTCAATGATGGGCGTATGGGCGTCCTCGATATACGTCCGCCTGTCCTTTGCAGTGGGGATGCGTTTCCTGCTCTTAAAGCCTAAACGGGTGGATTTAAAGCTCTCCGTCACGCCGATATACGCCACATTTTCCAGAATGGACACAATCACGGACGTCTCCCAGTTATAGGGATGTCCCGATTTTTTTGCAACGCCGATTCCCTTTGATACTTTGTAGGCTGACGGGGTAAGCTCTTTATCTTCCCAGAGGGCTGTGGCAATGGCTGACACGCCTTTTCCCTGCATACAGAGTGAGAATATCCTGCGGACGGTTACTACCGCTTCCTCATCCACAAGCCAGCGTGTTTTATCGTCTGGATTCCGCAAATACCCGTAGGGCGGCGCGCCCAAATGCTCGCCTGCAAGCCCTTTCGCTTTCTTGACTTCCTTTACCTTTTTGCTTGTGCTTTTGGGATACCATTCGTTGAAAAGGTTGGTAAAGGCGGCAAATTCGTTGCTTTCAAGGCTGCCCGTGTCCACGTTGTCCATGATGGCGATGAACCTCACGCCCGCTTCGGGGTAGATGATTTCGGAGTAAGAACCGACCTCGATATAGTTCCTGCCGAAGCGTGATAAGTCTTTGACAATGACCGTTTTTACAAGCCCTTTTTCAATGTCCGACGACATTTCCTTAAAGCTTGGGCGGTCAAAATTCGTACCCGTATAGCCGTCGTCCACATAGAATTTCGGGTTAGGGAAGCCGTGTTCTTTGGCGTATTTCATCAGATATTCTTTCTGGTTTACAATGCTGTTGCTTTCGCCTTCCCGTCCGTCATCTTGGCTTAATCTACAATACAATGCCGTAAATTCTTCCTGCTGTCTTTTCATAAAGCTCTCCTTTCCGACAGCAGACACGGTATTGTGAAGTGTAGGTACAGTGTACCACATCTGCCCTTAAACTTCAACGCTTTAAAGCGATAATTCTTCCGCTGCCTGTTATTCCCCGTTGTCATCACCCCAATTCTCATCATAAAATCCATATCCCTGTGCGCTGCGCCGAAAAATATCCGTAAGTGTTGCAAGCAAATCCCGCCCGTCTTTTCGGAAATGGGCGTTGACGGTGTATTCCGTGCCGCCGATTTTCTCGGTAAGGCTCATCGGCTCTGGGATGCGGACAAGGGGCGTGACGTTCTGGACAGGCGGCAGAGGGGGATATATTTTGTCTGGGTTTACCATAGGGGCGTCCTTGTATTCCTCCATAATCGCCTGTATTTCTTCCTCTGACAGTCTGCTCATCGCAATGGTTCCTCCCTCCTGCGGTCTGTTTTAACTGGCTGTTTCTGTCGGTTTGACCGCTGATTTTCAATCGTATCATGGATTTGGTCTAGGCAGTTGTCGATATGGGCAGAGCGTTTCTCAATCCCGTCTGCATATTTCAACCGTTTTCTAAACTCCGTTATCCGCTCCGTCACGCCCTGTTTTTCGGCTCGGAGTGTTTCTTTTTCGGCTGGTTTGGCACGGCGTACCTTATTCCGCAAGTGCTGGCGGTAGTCAATCAGTTTATTCATTTCGGTCTGGTTTTTCTCCCTGTCGGCGTGTAAGTCGGAGAGGGTGGAGATGTTATGCTTTGACATATACCTTACCTGTGCAGTGATTTCATCTAACTTCCGTAATTCTTTTTTCATCAATGGGCTTGTCGGCTTGTAGTCCGTGCCTTTGGGGAATATCCCCAACTGATAGCACCAGTAGTAATATAACGCTAAGATTCCTGTGGTTTTCTGATGCGGTTTCCATGCGTTTTTGTACCGCTCTGGCATATGCGGGGAGTAGGAAATCCTTGCTTTGTAATTCCCAAGTTTGTACGCTCCCCTCAAACATGACTGTATGAAATCGGGCGTCAGCCGCTCGTCAAGCGTGTCTAACCTTGTGAAATGCTTATATTGCGGCAGCTTCATTTTCCAATGGCTGCCCGAAAAATCAACCTCATATCCCTTGTCGATAAGGTATTTCATCATGTGCCGTAAATCCCTGCTCCCGTTGATTGCCTCCCTTAAATCCTCCCGATAGACATTGTACCGTGTGGGTTTTCCGTTCTTTTCGTCCAGATAAAGCGGTCTTGACGGGGCTTTCTTGGGGTTTTTAATCACCGATAAACCGTACTCTCGGCATAAGCGGTCGGACATCTCCCTCAGCCTTTTCTGCTCCGATTTTGAGTAATTGTATTTCTGTCCGTCTATGAAAGAAACGGAGTTAAAGCAGAAGTGGTTGTGCAGATGTCCTTTGTCAAGGTGGGTGGCAACGATTATCTGATACTTGCCGCCCCACATTTTCCTTGCCAGTTTCAATCCGATTTCGTGGCACTGTTCGGGCGTTACCTCGTCTGGCTTGAAGCTCTGATAACCGTGCCAAGCGATATACCCGCCTGTCTTTTGGTACTGTTTCTTTGTCAAAATCATTTGCTGTAATGCCGTTTCTTTCAGAGAGTTGACATCGGAAACATACTCGCCCTCATCTGTTTTTGACGGATTCTTCACATAGGAGAATACGTCAAAGAAGTCCTGCATTTCCCGATTCGGCACGGTCTTTTCTGGGTTTTCTATATAGTCAATCACGTCTTTTATGCTCCCCTTGACATGCCATAGGCTCGTTACCGCCATATCAGACCGCCCCCTGTTTTGTCAATTCTTCTACGCTATATTGTTGTGGGAGAGTTGTTTTCTGTTGCAGTTCTAAGATAAAATCCTCAATCTCTCTACAAATTTCAGCGGCGGTTGGATAGTAAGGGACACACTTTTTGAAAGCGTCATGTACTTCGTAGAGCTTGTTTAACAGCTCCCAAAACTCGGTTTTAGGCTGTGGCTGCGGGGCGTTTCCCTTGCATAACTGGCGCATAAATTCGGCTGCGGACAGACCACAAGCGGTGGCGCACTGCTTTAATTTTTGGTGTTCTTCCTCGTTCAGTCGGACGGTAATCGGAACATTCCGCACGTCCTTTTCTGATTTTTCTTTGCTCATTTTCCTTAATCCTCCAGTCTTAAATTCCTTTCTTCGGGGTAAACAGGGGCCGTCCCCTGGGTGAAGTCCACACGCCTTTAGGCTGTGGATTGGATTGTGGCTGACACAATCCGATGCTCGCTATCTCTGTGGACAACGCCGCAGAGCATTTTTCTGTGCAGCGGCATTCTTAATGCCTGTCTTACCCTCCGAAAAGAAAACCCTATGTTCCTGCACCTCCGTTCTGGATTTGATTTTTCTTGACTTTTGGATAAATGAAAAAGCCGCTACACTGCACCACGAACGACAGGAGTATTTTCTCCTGCTCGGATTCGCAATGCTATGTAACGACTTTGAGATTCAAAACCTTGCTGCCACACGCCAGCCGAAAAGGGCAGCATACGTTCGGCGGCAGTCAGCCTTATCCATTGGCTGACATTTCATTCTTCCATCTATGTGCTATTTAATTTTCAATCTTCAAGATTACTTCCTGCGTTTCTTAAATTTCTCCTTTGCATACTCATAGGCTTCTTGGATATATGGTTTCAATTCCTCAAATGTCTGTTTAGAGGGGCTCAATGCACATATCCACGCCATCCATGCATAGACAGGATGGGGGAGTATCTCATTCAATACGGTAAAGTCATAATCCATATCTACAACGCCGCCTGCTGGTGGACGTTTTGGGACTGCCCCAAACAATTCCGCAAAAGTGCTTTTCCGTATTCCTAAATTCACACGGTAGACATTCTCTCTGTTTAAACCAGAACCTTTGTCATTATCACCGTCCTTTTCCTTAACTGTCAATATATAAACGCCACGCTTCAGCACATGGTCTGGGTTATAGAAAATCCCTTTTTCGCCCCAACTTTCAACTAGGACTGTTCCCTCAAGGTTTTGAAGGCAGTAATTCAATATTTTATCTGTTGTCATTCTGACAGCTCCATTTCTGACTTACTTCTAATTCTCCATTGAGTATTTCAGAATATCATAGCGGCTGTACCCATGTCAAGATTTTGGGTAAATTTTTTAGTATTCCCTGTGGACAGAAATTTTATTCACCTATTTTGAAAATTGGGCAGGGGAATTTTATCCCTTACCCAATAGTCCATAAGAAAACAGAAAATATTAGCTGGTTATAAAATCTTCCGCAGCTTTTTCCGCAGATGGTCTAGCCTTGCATAGATAGCCCCTGTTGTCAATCCGACAATCAGGACAATCTCCTTTGCGGAATAGCCCTGCATTTTCAGCAGGATGATTTGCAGGGTATGCCTGTCCACCATAAGCAATGCCCGATACAGAGTTTCGTCCTCAATGTTTCGTCCTCAATCTCGTCCAGTAAATCATCAACCGTCTTTAGCTCGGTAGTCTGTTCCCTGTCTGCCATCCCCTCAAGGTATTTGCCGAAGTCGCTTGTCCAATGGTAAAACCGCCTGTTGGAATTGAAGTCTGCCCTGTCGTCTATGCGGATTTGCTCAATGGTGGTTTCGTCAACTCCATGTTCCCGCAATATTTTTTCCTCGGCTTCTTTCCATATACACCCTTTTCTATTTTCTCGTCTGTTGTTGTATGCTATTCTTTTTTCCTCCTATGATAATTTTCTACAAAGACATGAAACTAACATCTCCTAAAAA
>Ga0137307_101104_pt1 | contig 26717 bp, 30 predicted proteins | sample NAcewD2O_March_2_FD_97180 | JGI IMG/M metagenome (GOLD analysis project Ga0137307, IMG submission 97180) | Mouse cecal microbial communities from Vienna, Austria - N-Acetylglucosamine amended D2O_March | ecosystem: Host-associated > Mammals > Digestive system > Large intestine > Cecum | place... | reverse complement strand
CTCTGCGGATTTCCCGAATCATTTCTCTGTCGTTCACTTCCGGAGCGCTCCTTCCGTACAGGTTCTGCATCGTTACATTAATATAACGTATTTTCTTCGGAAAAGGTTTTATATCAATCATCTTTTTATTGATTAAATCTGATTATTGGGAAGTAATATGAATTGTAAATATATGAGATGTGATTTATACTGATTTCGTAAGAACCATTGTTTCTAAAGATAAGCGGCAGACTGCTGTTCAGGTGAACGCAGGGAGCAACTGAAACGAAGTGCAGAAGCCCCTGCGCATCCCATTCAAAATTTAATCATATATCCTGCGCCATTTTCGGCACCGCCGCCCTGGCCCGTTTTCCGGACAGGAACTGGCACCACATGGCCACCAGCGCACTGATCATCAGCACCAGATAGAAATTCAGCCCTCTTGTGACACACATGGAAGCTGTAAGATACGCCCCTGGGAATATCATGGAAAATGCAGTTTTATACATCATTTCCGTAATTCCCTGGGCTCCCGGCAGGGGCAGCATATCCACCGCAATATAAATGGCCGCCTGCAGGCTCATCACGGTAAATGCACCGGTTCCTTCCAGTCCCATCCCACGGTAAATCAGCCAGGTGAGCAGAAATACGCTGCACCGCTGTACTACGGTAAATGCCACAACCGCCGCAATTTTGCTTTTATTTTTCAGGAAAAACAGCACCGCCTCATGGTACTGGTCTGCCATCTCAATAAGTTTTTCCGTCCGTTCCCTGGAAGATTTCAGCACATGGAATTTTTTCAGGATTTTTTCTCCTCCAACCACAATCCCTTTAAAACATCCGGGACTTATCATAATAAACAGAAGGAAAACCACCAATGCTGTGTTCAGAAACAGACCCAGATAATACAGATAAAGATACTGTTTCAGATAATGTGCCAGAGGTTCATGGTAAAAAAGCAGAATTCCCACGCCCATCACCACCAGCACAAATTTATAAATCACCGCTACGGTCATCAGCACCACAGTGCTGTCTGAAACCTTATGGCCCTCTTTCTGCATATAATAGAGCTGCATGGGCTGTCCGCCGGTAGCAGAGGGAGTAATCCCGGAAAAGAAAAATCCCACAAAAGAATATTTCACACAGGTGGCCGCGCTGGTCCGGTAATTCAGGGACCTGAGAAGATAGCAAATCATAAATCCTTCCGCCGACACGAAAAATATGGCTGTTGCGGCAGCGGCACACAGATACAGCGGATCCAGGGTTTTCATGGCCCGGAATACAGCGGTCATATCATTTCCTTTGAAAATAGCGCTGACGGTCAGGGCCGCCAGCAGTAACAGCACTCCCGCACTGATTAAATTTTTACGATTCATAATATTACACTGCTCCATTCATCACATAAGATAATTTCTGCATCGCCTGACGGAAAATACCCGTCCTTGTTCCGGAATACCGGAGGCAGGATCGATTCAGTTCATGCAGGGTTCCTTCAAAAACCACATCCGTCTGTTCCAGCTCATAAAAATCCCTTGGGGTCACCAGGGAAAAGTGCTTTTCAAAAAGCCCGATTCCGTTTTCCTCCAGAATACTTGCCACAAAAGAGGAACAGGTATAGTGGTTTCTCTGATAAAAGGGTATATTACATAATAACATGGGAAGGCCGATGATACAATAATGATATTGAAATCTTTTTTCATAGCATTCCTTTAGCTGCCTGGAAATATTCTCTTTCTGCTCTCTGGTGCACTCCATGCTGACAACCCTGTATTTTGCTGTGGGAAATACCCGCTCTATTTTTCCGGCGTCCTCTTTTTCAAATCCTGCCAGCAGAGGAACCGCCGGGTTCCGCCTTCCCACACTGTAAGCCTCGTTTAATTCCTCGTCCATGGAAAGCACCACATGTATGTAATCAATTCCGATCACCTTTCGGATGATAAATGCGAATAACCCCGGTGTATCTACCAGTGCCAGATATAATTTTTCCATAACTTTCAGCCTCTTTTCTTCCTGTAATTTTCCTCTGTCATCTTCCTGTATCTCCCGCTCTTACCCCTTCGTTTCAGCCTGCCTGTTTCTTTCACTCAGTTAAACTGGTAAAATTTCTGTGCAGCTTTGTATCCTGCCAGCGTAAGCCTTGCCCCTGTTTTTCCCGGAATATAAGTAAACCCGCTGATGGTTCTGTGCCTTAAGGCACGGTATAATTTTATATTATGATTCTTTACATAATTCCAGAGCATTTCCCGCTTTTCCCAGGCCTCCGGCGTTCCAATGAGCAGAAGGTGTATGGAAGAAATGGCCATCATAATGGAAATATTCCGGGTAAGATAATCCGCAAGTCCGGGATACTCTTCCCTCACTTTCTCCAGATCCGTACAGCCGGAAACCAGCTTCGTCACCCGAATCTGCTGGTCAATCCGCTTCATCAGCACTTTTTCATTAACCGACTGGTCTTCCCTTCCCAGGAAATAATGGTACATATCCAGATTCAGATAACACAGAGACTGCACATAAGGCAGAGGCTGGTTCGCAAATATATTATCCACATAAAAGGTGTGTTTCGGCAGCTTCACCCCGGATTTTCTCAGCACTTCTGTTCGGAAAAACAGGGAGTGCATCACCAGATACTGGGAAGGACGGAATTTACGGATATCGTTCCATCCGCATATTGTATTCTCTTTTAATACGTTTTTATAACCCATCCGTCTGGTTTTTCCTTCATAAAAATGGTCATAAATATAATTGCATATAATCAAATCCACAGTGGTACCGCTTTTCTTCCACTGGTCTGTTTTTCTGAGAAGCTTCTGCAGTTCCTCCTCATCCAGCCAGTCGTCAGAATCCACCACTTTAAAATAAGTCCCGGTGGCAAGGGCAAGCCCTGCGTTGACTCCCGCCCCGTGGCCGCCGTTTTCCTGGTGTACCACTTTCACAATTTCCGGATAATTTCTGGCGTAATTGTCTGCAATCTCGCCTGTCCCGTCTGTGGAACCATCATCCACAATGATAATCTCGGCCCGTTCGTCCGCACTCAGCAGACTGTCTATACAGCGCTCCATATATTCCTCTGAATTGTAGCATGGTACGGTAAAAGTAATATCTTTCATAATGTTTCCTCTCCTGTTTCTCTCCTGTTCCTATACTATTTAACGAAAACATTCCTGGATTTTCTTCATAAAAATTCTTAATATTTCTTTAATATGAATTTCTGTTTCTATCTTACCCGGTTTCTCTTAATTCTGCATTGTGTTTATCTTACAGTTATCTTACAATTCTGTAAGACATAGCTATAATTCTCCTTGCTCATACCGGTTATATGTTGTAAAATATTGTCAGAAATATACGCAGGAGGTATCATTATATGAAAAAAATGTTCACCAGACGCCTGTTTATTTACATGCTGGCAGCGCTCCTTATCACAATCAGCGCCATTTTCATATTGCAGACTGTTATTACGCAGAAAACCAATACTTCTTCCAGCCAGGAAAAACTCCGGATGGTAAAGGAGAAAATCAGCAGCAACGAAGCGAATATTGAAAATCTTACTCAGAACCTTGGCGAAAATAATCTGGCGAAAACAAGAGCTTTTGCAGATATGCTTGTGATGGACCCTTCCATTTACGGAAATGCCGAAAAGCTGAACGAGATTAAAGACAGACTGATGGTAAATGAATTACATATTATTGATGAGGAGGGAATCATTACCAGCAGTACCATAGACAGCTATATCGGATTTGATATGAAAAGCGGCGAACAGTCCAATGCCTTTATGGTAATTGTGGATGATCCCTCCATTGAAATTGCTCAGGAACCTCAGGTCAATGTGGCAGAGGGAACCGTCAGACAGTATATCGGCGTGGCCAGAAAAGATGACAAAGGCCTGGTACAGGTGGGCGTACGCCCGGAAGTTCTGGAAAATGTACTGGCGGGAACAGAGATAAGCGAAGTTTTGAAAAACATGGACTTCGGAGAGACCGGTTATGTCTGTGCCATTGACAGAGAAACCGGAACCATAGCCGCACATCAGAATGCGGAGCTCATCGGAGCCCCTGCCGCAGACGCCGGATTCCCTTCCGCTTTTACCGGAAAGGGTAAGGCTGTCATTGACGGAACAAAGGGCTACTATGTAGCAGAGGAATACGAAGACTGGTACATCGGAACTTTTATGCCCGCCGGAGAATATTACCGGGCGCGCACAAGCCAGACCCTGGTAGTCTCTCTCAGTATGCTGCTTATTTTCGGCATATTGCTGCTGGTAATCAATCAGACCGTAGACAGCAAAATTGTTCAGGGCATTGACCGTATCAGCAGTTCCCTGAAAGAAATCGCAGAAGGAAATTTTGAAATTGTGGTAGACGAACAGGGAAATACCGAATTCGTTCAGCTCTCGGACAGTATCAATAAAATGGTGGCGGGTATTTGCCGGAATCTGCAGGAAAATGAACGATTGCTGGATCAGCAGAAAGAAGATGTGGCAAGTAACCAGAATCTCATCCAAAATGTAAAAAATGCCTGTCTGGATTTGAATCAGGTATCCGGAGAAACACTGGAACATGCAGACAACATCTATCATGGAACAGGAGAACAGGAAAAAGCTGTGGAAGATTTAAAACAGATTATGGAACAGCTTTCCCTGGAATTAAGCGACAGCGTCAATGCTTCTGCCAGCATTATGACCGCCACAGAGGAAACGGCTGAAAAAATCCTGCAGACCCAGTCCCAGATTGCCCGGTTAAAAGATTCCATGCAGAAAACCAGCGAAATGTCCATGGCAATTGAGAAAATCATCGACGAAATCAATTCCATTGCGCACCAGACCAATATGCTTTCCCTGAACGCCTCCATTGAAGCTGCCAGGGCAGGAGAACTGGGTAAGGGCTTCGCTGTGGTTGCAACACAGGTGGGAGAACTTGCCGCCAGAAGCGCACAGGCAGCCAGGGAAACAAATGAACTGATTACCAATTCCATTAATGCGGTGGAAGACGGAAAAGAAATTACGGACCAGACGGTAGCCTCTTTTGATATGGTGGTAGAAGATATTCAGAAGACAAACCGCGATATCGAACAGATTACCAACATGGTAAGGCAGAACGTGGACAGCGTTGCCCATGCGGTACAGGAAATTGAACGGATTTCCGGTGTTGTGGAAGGAAACGTGCAGATTTCCCATGATACCAAACAGGTATCTTCCCATATGGCGGATATCACCGGCAAGCTGCTGGAAATGATAGAGTAGCAAATGGGCTTCCCGCATGGTGCCGGAATATGGAACTATCCTGTTCCTTCATATATTCCGGCATCATGCAGACCCCTGCCCCCTGGCTCTCATATATTCTGACATCATGCAGGCCCCTGCCCCCTGGCTTTCCCGTATCTGGTGCAGGTTCTCCATATGAATCCCTCCGATGGCATACACCGGAATCCGGACGCTGTCACAGACCTGGTTCAAAAATGAAATCCCCCTGGGCAAAAGGCCGGCTTTACAGTCCGTAGCAAAGACATGCCCCAGAGTAAGATAAACGGCTCCAAGATTTTCCGCCTCCCTGGCTTCTTCTGCCGAATGAACGGACACGCCGATTTCCCGTATTTCTGCAAGATTCTCCGTACCGTAATATTTCCGCAGCAGAGGCAGGGGAAGATGAATACGGGAACATCCGGTTTTTCTGGCTGCCGCAGGGTACGTATGGGGAATCAGAACCGCCCTGTCCTGATTATCTCCGAATTTTTTCCAAAGGCCTGTAAAAAATCTCACATAAGTATCTTCGTCCAGATGTTTTTCCCGGATAATCCAGACATCCGGCCCGGAACAACCGTTTCGTTCAACCCTTACTCCTGTTGCTGTTCTGTTTCCCGGAGCCACGAAAGATGCCAGATATTCCGCATATTCTTCCAGGCTTTTCGTCCCATGAAACTTCCGGTACAATTCATAATTCGAAACTCCAACCAGCTTAAACGTACACATAATCATTCATCACGGGCTGCAGGCCCATGTCCTTCATGGCAGTAACTACTTCCGGCACATTCCGGTTATCCGCAATTTCAAACTGGCTGTCTCCCTGCTCTGTCACTTCATCGGAATGGTTGCCAATTCCGGTACTGACTCCTGCTGAAATCTTAGTGGCTGTTTTCCCCGCCACGTGATTCCGAAATTCCGCCCGTTCTCTGGTGGAAATGGTCATTCCGGCAAAGGGCAGAAACAAACGATAAGCACACATAATCTGCAAAAGCTGTCTCTCACTGACCTCCGTTCCGGTATTCCATGGAGCTGCAAACCTGTGTTCCTCTGTTCCCGACAGAGAAGTGACAGGCCGAAGCCGGGGGCAGGAAAAAGAAATCTCCGCATAAGGATATTTTCGCTGAATATAATAAGCATGGAGACCTGTGGCAAAGGCGTCTTTCCGGAAATCCGAAAGGCCCAGCAGTGCACCGAAAGCCACGCCGCGCATTCCTCCCAGCAATGCCCGTTCCTGGGCATGAAAGCGGTAAGGGAACACCCGCTTATGACCGGCCGGGTGCAGTGTCTCATATTTATCTGAATCGTAAGTCTCCTGAAAAACCGTCACATAATCCGCCCCGCATTCCTGCAGATACCGGTAATCTTCTGAATTCATGGGATATACCTCAAGCCCCACCATTTTAAAGTATTTTCCTGCAATTTTACATGCTTCTCCAATATAATGTACATCGGATTTGGCCCGGCTCTCCCCCGTCAGAATCAGAATTTCTTCCAGTCCCGTTCCGGCAATAGCTGCCATTTCCTTTTCGATTTCTTCCTGATTCAGCCGCATTCTGTGAATCTGGTTCCGGCAGTTAAATCCACAGTACACACAATGATTTTCACAGTAATTGGAAATGTAAAGGGGCGTAAACAGATAAACGGAGCTGCCAAAATGCTTTTCGGTCTCTTCTGCTGCCTTCTCTGCCATCTCCTCCAGAAATTCCTCTGCTGCCGGAGATAAAAAAGCTGCAAAATCTTCCGGGGTTCTGCGCTCTGCAGCCAGCGCATGTTTTACCTCCTGGCCGGTATACCGTTCCGGCTGATAACCGGCTCTGGCTTCCATTACCTTTTCCAGAATATCTGAATCAATCTGCTCCATGCCCTCCATATATTCCATATGGCTGATTTTTTCCTGCTGATTTTCTGTCATATTTTTCTCCATTCCGAACCTCCTCTGACAGCTTTCCTGTCATATTTTTCTCCATTCCGAACCTCCTCTGACAGCTTTCCTGTCATAACTTCCTCCATTCTGAACTTTTACTTTTCAGGGCTTTCCCTCTCAATCCCGCAGAAAACCTGTCAGCGGGGAGGAAGACTCTCCTCCTGACTGGCGCACCCTGCCCAGTCCCGACAGATAAGCATCCCGCCCGGCTTCGATTGCCTTTCGGAAAGCTGCGGCCATCCGGGGAATATTTCCTGCAGTGGCAATGGCCGTATTGGCCATCACTGCCGCCGCTCCCATTTCCATTACCTCGCAGGCCTGAGAAGGCCTTCCAATCCCTGCGTCCACAATCACAGGAAGGTCGATTTCATCAATCAGAATCTGAATAAATGCTCTGGTTTCCAGCCCTTTATTAGAGCCTATGGGAGAGGCAAGAGGCATTACTGCCGCCGCTCCGGCCTGCTGCAAATCCCTGGCTGTGTTCAAATCAGGATACATATAGGGGAGTACCACAAATCCTTCTTTTGTGAGCTGTTCCGTTGCTTTTACCGTCTCCATATTATCCGGCAGCAGATATCTGGTATCTCGTATAATCTCTACTTTTACAAAATTTCCGCAGCCCAGTTCTCTGGAAAGATGTGCAATCCGCACTGCTTCCTCAGCAGTCCTGGCCCCGGAGGTGTTGGGCAGCAACGTAACCCCTTCCGGTATATAATCCAGAATATTCCCTTCTCCGGAAGAGTTGGCCCGGCGCACCGCCAGCGTAATAATCTCCGCTCCCGCCTGTTCCACTGCCGCCTGAATCAGTTCCACATTGTATTTTCCTGAGCCGAGTATAAATCTTGACTGAAATTCCTGTCCGCCTAATATCAGTTTATCGTCTTTCATTCTTTCCTCCATTCTTTCTTTCATTCTGTGCGCAGCGCCTTTTATACTGCCGAACCATGAAATGATTCCTGTACTTTTATACTTCTTCCTCTCCCAGCAGCAGACGCAGAACCATGTTGGCCTGATGGGCCGCACAGACTGCCACTCTGGAAGACATGAGACAGACATGTTCTGACAGCTCTGTCTCTCCGTCTCCGCATATGTAAAGCCGCCTCATTTTTCTTCTGGTGACAATGGAATTGGCCGAACCATATCCCGCCATGCCGGAACCTGCCACAATGACGGTTTCCGGGCATCGCTCCAGAACAGTATTGACCAGCATGGCCTTCTGTTCCGGTTTGTCAAAAGCCTCGCAGAGTATGGGATATTCCTGAAACAGAATCCCGGCTTTTTCCTCCGTGACATATTCCTGTTTTACCCTTATCTTCAGATATGGATTGATTTTTTGCAGTATTCCGGCCAGGGCTTCCGTTTTGGGCATTCCCAGGTGGGAAAGGTCATAGACCTGCCGATTCAGATTGGTCAGTTCCACCCGGTCAAAATCCACCAGAAGCAGTTCCCCCCCCCCGGCTCTGGCCAGCAGAACCGCAATCTGAGAGCCAAGACCTCCAAGGCCTGCCACCGCCGCTTTGCCGCCGGAAATCTGCTCGTACATCCGGGGAGAATACCGCTCCAGCAGCGCCTGCCTGAGCTGTTCTCCGGTGACAGTTTTTCCTGTCCCGCCTTCTGTTCCGCGTCTCTTATCTCTGCTTTTATTCACAGTATATTCTTCCATCAGCCTCCTCCTACAAAATTTACAATTTCCAGCCTGTCCTCTTCCTCCAGAACAGTATGACCGTAAGACGATTTCGGGACAATTTCCCCGTTTCGCTCCACTGCAATCCGTTCTGTCTGAAATCCTTCCCCCATCAGAAATTCGGAAAGGGAAATCCTGCCGGGGAGTTTTCTGTTTTCTCCATTTACTGTCATAAGATTGCCTCCTGTAATAAATCAAAGCGGACCTGGACGCTTTGCCGCGCCATTTGCGGTGCGTCAGAGCATACGCAGTATGCTGAACGTATCGCGTTTAAGCACAGTTGCAAAGCAATATTTTCCTCCTGTAACGAAAAAGACCACCACGAAAGAATTACACCCGCGGTGGTGTACCCCTTCGTGTGGTCTTTGTCTCACACTCTTTTTGCATTATAAAACAGGTTTTTCTGTCTGTCAAGATTCCGGCTCTAATTAAATCCCACAACCTTCTGGGAAATTTTGTAAGCAGCAACGGAAATCTTTCTTCCGCCTCTGCCCGGCAGGTTCATGGCCTGCCCCATAATACCGTTCCGCAAATGCCAGAACAGGCGGATATCATAATTTTTCAGGTATTTCCAGAGCTCACGCTTTTTCTCCAGATTTTCTTCCGTGCCGGAACGGATTAACATAATGGTGGATACTACGGTAATAATTTCCAGATAGTTAAACATATATTTCCGCTGCCTGCGGTTTGGCAGCTTCCACAAATCCACTGCTTCCACCATGATTTTATTTACCTTAATCTGCTGGTCAATGCGCCGTATCATTACTTTCTCATTAACAGACTGATCCTCTCTGCCAATGTAATAGCGGTAAAAATCCACATTCAGATAATACATGTTCTTCACATGGGGCAGAGGCACATACACAAAAATATTGTCCACATAAAAGGTATGTTTCGGCAGCTCCAGTCCGCATTCCCGCAGGAGCTGAGTGCGGTAAATTACGGAATGCATGAGAATGTACTGGCCTTTGCGGAAATGTTTTGCCTCATTCCAGCCAAAAATCCGGTTCTCCGGCAAAGTTCCGGTGTATTTCATCACCTTTTTATGCTTTGCCCCTTCTTTTTCATATACAAAATTGCTAATCAGCATATCGAGCACTGTCTTTCCGCCGGACAGTTCCCGCAGAACATCCAGAATCTTCCGATAGGCTTCTTCATCCACCCAGTCGTCACTGTCCACTACCTTAAAATACAGGCCGGACGCATTGCGGATTCCTGCATTTACCGCCTCTCCGTGTCCGCCGTTTTCCTGATGGACAGCTTTCACAATAGTAGGGTACTGGCTGGCATACCGGTCTGCAATCTCTCCGGTTCTGTCTTTGGAACCGTCGTCCACGATGATAATTTCCACATCCTCGCCGCCAGGCAGCAGGGATTCTATACAATGCTCCATATAATCCTGGGAATTATAGCTGGGAATTGCGATTGATAATAACTTCATCTGTTTTCTCCTTTGATTCTGTACTGTAACATATATCTACTTATTATACACAATTTGTCCGGAGAAGCCAGTTTTTTTTCCTTAAAAATTTCTTATTTTTCCCTGGCGGCCCTGTATTGTTTAATCATCGGTCTTCGTTATACCTTTCCCCTGGGCAATATCAGCATATCCCCTGTCCAGCACAGCCAGATATTCTGCATTTATCTTAACTTTTATCATTTCGTTATATTCTTTTTCAGATATGATTACAACATTTTCATTTTTGGGCCTTGATACAACAAGGGTTTCCCCTCCTGTTACTTTATTACACCATTCCTTAAAATTTTCACGCACATCCATGCTCTTTACAGCCAGCATACTGTCACCTCACAAATTCGTACGATTTTTCGTACTTTTATTGTGTATTATTGTGATACGTCTGTCAACTTATTTCAGTTTCCCTCCTGAAAATCACCAGCTTGCCGGCCCCGTAATTCAGAACCACCACAAGTACATTTACCAGCACTTTCATCACCATGTCATTCCGGTTCAGCAGTTCCACGCTGACATACATGATAATGACCTCCAGAATTCCCGTCAGCAGCCTTAAGGAGAAGAATGAAAGCATCTCCTGCCAGAATGCCCGGCCCCGGCTTCCGCTCTCAAATACCCATATCTTATTTGTCACAAAGGCAAACAACACGGACAGCAGCCAGGCGGCTCCGGTGTTGAAAGCAGTATGGATGTTCAGGAGGCGGGCACAGACATAGTAGACAATCATATTTACCGCTGTTGTGGCCCCGCCGAACATCAGATACAATATCATTTCCTTATATTTTTTCATATTTTCCGATACATGGTGCGAAGTCTTTTTTCTTTGTACCCCGGCACCAGTTTTTTCCAGGAGGAGCTTCCAATCACACTGAGATACCGGTTGGTATACCGGGTGGATTTGGACGTATCCATATATTTGAACATCCCAAAGATTTGTAATTCCATAGCCATTCCAGACCCTTGTATAAGTCAGTGGGAAAGAATAGGCATGGTATGCAAGATTCCACTTCAGCCCTTTCTGTATGGCATTCAGATGTTCTGCAAAGGAAGTAATCACCTGTTTCGCACTGAAACGCCTCGACGACGAAGTATTCCAGTAATTGTCCGTACAGATAAAAATATGGGCATTGGCATACTGGCTCCGGGCTGCATAATACAATGCCCGAAATGCATAAGCGTAAGTCTCGAAATAAGTGTCTGTGGACATACTTCCCGCCTGTCCGAACACCATGCCCAGATAGCAGAACATGGCCTCCATCTTTTCTCTGGCTCCTGTAGAATAAATGTTCCAGCTATAGTACAGTTTGCCAGGAACTCTTGCGCCTTTATTAATCAAATCCGTATGGCCTTCCGTCCAGTCCAGCAGCATCTGTACTGTTGGTAAACTGACAGACCGCCAGCGGCCGGGGTTCATCATAGGCAAAAGTCTGGGGATTCATGGTTCCCGTTCCGCCGTTGGCGTCAAACTGTATGTTTCAGGTAATGGGTGCCCAGGCAGCTTTTATCGTCAGATTACTCTGTACCGGCTGAGTAACGTCAAAGACTTCACCTGTTTCTGTCCTCCATCCCTGAAATACATAGCCTGTTTTTACAGGTTCCGCCACCTGTGCCATATCCGGTGCATTTCCCTCCTGCACGGACTGGATTATCTGAACAGCTCCGTCGCCGCTCTGGCCGCCGTTAAAGTCAAAGATCACCGTATATACCGCCTTTGTTTCTTCCACTGTGGGTTCCGGCTTCTGTACTGGCGGCGTGGTTTCTTCTCCGGAACCCGGCGGCGTAATTTCCTCTCCTGATGGAGGCACTGTACTTTCTCCCGGATTCTCCGCCGGCTGGCCGCCTTCTTCTCCCGGATTTGGCGTTTCGCTGTTTTTGTCCTGCGTATCCGGAATCTCTGTACTGGCTTCCGGTACGGATGACGTTGTATATTCCATGGCATACAATGTCTCTGCTCCCGTATTCCAGATCATCACTGCTGCAAGAAGCAGCGCCATCATTCGTTTTCCCATCATTATCACCTGCTTTTTTCTGTCTGTTTCTGATTTTTTTCTTTTGCTTCCGAAAGTTTCACCACCACAAACCCGTCCTGAACGGAAATATATCCCGATTCAGGATAACAGTTCATTTTTTCTGCCGCTTTCACAGCCTCCTCCTTTTTATTCAGCGTACCTCTTACCTCCAGCCCCATGGTTTTCATAAATCCAATGATACGTCCGGTAGCACCGATGGGATTTTCCTCTGTATAATCCCATCCCAGAAAAGAAACTTCACCTTTCTGTCCTCATCCATTTTCCAGATTCCACAGGCAAACATACAGGCAAAGGCCGATATTAACTGCAGTGCAAACTGAGAACGAGGTACAGGAATATTTCCTATATAAATGGTCAGCAAAACAGGGGTTATCAGTAATCCTGCCATGGCCAGAAATAATATGCCTTTCATGCCTTTTTTCATCTCTTTTTTCTGACAGAACATGATAAAAACTGCTGCAACACACAGACATGCCAGGGGATAGGCAGAACGAAACCACGTTCCTCTGAAGAAAAGTATATGATGTACATGAGCGCATATCCTGTAGATAATTTCGGAGATTCCCACCTTCCCCCAGGCAACCTGTTCCCGAAGATAGACTCCCTGCCCGAAAAACAGGCGGGTAATGGCCATATTTACAAGATAAATGACCAGAAATCCTCCTGTTAATTTCAGAATCATCCTGCTATAATCCTGCCACTGCTTTTGCTGATAATGCTCTGCAAAATCCAGTATAAGAAACATAACGCAGAGACCAATATAAAACATCACATTGCCCTGATAAGAGCAGAATCCCCAGACTCCAAACACCAGATACGCCAACAGATAAATGTTCTTCTTCTGATAAAAAACGAACTGATTAAAACAAAATACAGAAATAAGGGTATAAACCAGTCCCAGTACCACTTCCATCCTCTGAAGAGCAAAATAAAACTGCATCATCCACACCGGGCAGGTACTGAACAATGCCAAAAACAGCCCATATGGATATCTGTCATTTTTCCCGGCTGCCAGCCAGCAGTAAAAAGCAGTAAAAATGCCCAGTGCCATAAAGGCTGCCAGAAAAATAATTCCGGCAAAATACGGATTATATACTCTGAGGTTTAATAAGGTTTTAGTCAGAACCAGGCCATGTCTTCCAATCCATGTCCACGATTTCAGCATTTCAGGACCATTGCTTATCATAATCTCCGTATCAATTCCCATATTCATGGAAAATATCATATGTACATAACATACAAATACCACTATGACATTCAGTATGATCGCCTTTTTATGTACATTTATAAATGTTTTCATATTCTGTAACATAGTTCAATAACTCCTTATATCATTTTTATCCTACTTTTTTAATCTGTTCATCGCTGCACTCGCTGGCAATGTAATGGGGCCTCTTTTTTGCCTCCGCATAGGTCTTGCCAATATACTGACCAATCACCCCCAGACAGAACATCTGGATTCCGCCGATGAAAATAATGACGCACATGTTGGAGGCCCATCCCTGTACATCATCGCCAAACACCAGCTTTTTCACAATAATAAACACAATGGCCAGAAAAGAAAGCCCGGTGCACAGCACTCCCATCCAGGAGGCTCACAGCCCCGAAAAAGACTGGCAACACCGGGATAAAATATCGTCCCTGAACGCCCTGAACCACCAGCGCACCTACTTCATTCGCCTGTCCGTCGCCTATGTATATCCCCATCACCACCCCGATACATATTGCAGCAAACGCTGCAAAACAGATGATTTTGTCTCTCGCTCTTATGGAACTGCAAATAACATTACAGTCTGCCGCTCCAATATAAATGGCAGCCATGGGTACCAGATAAATCAAAGGTCCCAGAGAGTAATTTACTGCTCCCAATGTATTTAACCACAGCATATAGTCATTAAATTTATCCATAAAAGTAGTAAGCAGCACTTTTATAATAAGTCCAGGATGAGTCGTCAGATATCCAATCTGGGTTACCCCTCCTTCCACTGCCGGCCCTCCGCTTATGGCAGAAATCATGTTGAACACACCCGCAACGCCAAACACCAGCAAAGGAAGCAGCCCTGCCATAAAACTTTTCCAGTATTCTTTCCTGGTTCCAAATTTTTTCGCGGGAATCAGAAATACCAGCAGTCCCAGGCACACATACACATATTTTATGTAAACCTCCGGAGTTCTCATCTTTTCTTTTTTCCATGTACATTCTCCTCTTTTCCTTTTGCATAGATACGCCTTTACGTTATAAAACATTATTTTGCAACGATATTTTGAATATTATTAACGATATAAGCAATAATGAGAATCCGTTATGTCTACACTATGAGGTGAATTTATGATAGATGTTTTAGAGCGGATTGTATTTTACAGAAAGCAAAAAGGCTGGTCCGAATACCAGCTTGCGGAAGAATTCGGCCTGACCCAGTCCACAATTTCATCCTGGTACCGGAAAAATATGATTCCCTCTGTGCCTTCCCTGGAAAAGGTATGCAATGCTTTCGGCATCACCCTCTCCCAGTTTTTTCCACGGAGGATGATAATTTTTCTCTGACTTCCCTGCAGAAAGAACTTCTGCGGGAAGCCGGACATTTAACGGAACAGCAGCAGTCGGCTCTGATTGCCTTTTTCCGTACGCTGTAATCATACGTCCCTGTCTGTAAAAATCTGCTGCCGGACAGCTTTTCACCAGTCATTACTGCCGGATGCATTCTGCAAACAGCTGAAAGGCGCAGAGAAATCCCCGCTCAAATCCGCTTTCTTCCGCCACTGATGCGGCCTGGAAAGCCTTATCCCGGTACCGCTCATATTCCTGACGCTTCAAAGTGACTTCTTCCTCTTTCAGCAGATTCAGGATTTCTTCTTTCACAGACTGACTGATTCTGTCCGCCGCAGTGAGTTCCTGCACTGTAGCTGCATACAGACTTCTTATCATTTTGTTCATAATTCTCTCCCCGGAATCCTTCCGATTCCGGTTTCCTCCTTCTGTAAATATGGTTTTTTCTTTTACCTGTTTATCCTACCGGGCAGCCGAACATTTTTCCACTGCCGGATTTACCAGGTAAAAGTATCTGCATCCATTCAAATCAGTCTCTTAAATTGTTCATATATTCTTTACATATTTCTCATATTATGAACACAGCAAAGTCACATTTTACGGATATACTGTCATCATGAAAGAAAACAGTATTTACAGTTAATACCGAATATCTTTTTCATAAGCCTTGCCGGTAAGGCAGGGTCCTCCCGTTTACACAGTGTATCCTCACTTTTTTATATAAATCTTTTTCATATGAAAGCCGGTGCGAAACGCACCGGCTCCTCTTTTGCCTGATATTTATCACATCTCTTTCTTACTGTTTTCATGTTCCCGCAGAAAACGTTTCAGCAAAAATGTAAGAAAATATGGAAATGTATAGAATTTACTGTTAAAACCGATATTTTTGTTTCCCAGTTTGATTCCATAAGAAATATCGCCATATTTACTTTTTACAATCAGATTATTTAACGACACCGTAGCGCCATCGTTAGCTTTCACCTCCAGCGGAATCAGACTCTCCCTGTCTCTGACGAAAAAATCCATTTCCAGCGTCCCTTTCTGATTTTTAAAAAAATAAAGCTGATAGCCCTGCTTTACCAGCATATCTCCTATAAGGTTTTCATACAATGCGCCTTTGTAAGTATTAAAATTTTTATTGTTTCGGATATCCTCCTGGGCTTCCTCATCCAAAGATGCAATCAGAAGCCCCGTATCCCTGAAATAAATTTTATAATTATCAGGATCATAATTACCTTTTAAGGGAAGCTCCGGCTGTTCCATGCAGTAACAGATATTAATCATTCCCGCGTTGTCCAGCCACTCAATAACTCCCGCATATTCCCGGTTTCTGGCCCCGTGAGCAACTTTGGATATCTGAAATTTTTTATTATCTTTTCCCAGGAAAACCGGTATTTTCCGATACACATTTAATATTTTTCCTTTGTCGAGACCTCCGGCATATTTGGTGATATCTTCCTCATAGTCCAGTAAAATCTGCCGCTGCATATTCAGGATTCCGCTGTAATGATTATTTTTTACGAATCTGTTTACTATGGCAGGCATACCTCCAACCACCATATATTCTTTAAAAATCTCTGCATATACTTTCCATTCCAGTTCTGAAAAAGGAGATATCAGAAGCATATGCCGATACATATCTTCTATCTGTTCTTCCCGGTACCCTTTTGCCCACAGAAATTCCTCAAAATCCATAGAATGCATATGATAATCTTCCTTAAATCCAACACTGTTGGACTCTATTTCATGATAATTTATCCCCATCAGAGAACCGGAGCAGATTACGTCAAATCTTCCGTCCAGTTTAAAGGCTTTCAGACTCTGTCTTTCCAATCTGTCTGGCTCCTTTTACAATCAGCGGCAAACGTTCCGGATTATTTTTCCACTGCAGCAATACTTTATCTGTCTTTCTTTTCAGCAATTCCATATTATAATCCTCTCTTATTTGCTTTGTCAGAACCAGAGTATCACATTTTTCCCGGTGTTTCAACCTCTGTATATCACATTTTTCCTTCTGTTTTCCTTCTATATATCACATTTTTCCGCTGTTTTCCCCCTGCTTTTCACATTTTTCCCAAATCCCGTTCATTTTCAAAACGCTCGTTTCCCAGCCGGATATCCATGTATCTGGTATAAGCGGAAAATGCCGCCGGAACAGGGTACTGTTCTTCCGTTTCCCCTGTCTCTACGAACAGCATACCGCTGGTGTTTTCCGCCAGCTCATCCACCCGAATCATATATCCGGTCATATGCCATTCCACATGGGAAAAGATATGTTTTGCCGGCTCCAGTTTCCGGATATGGATGGGCTGCAGCTTCTGCTCTTTCACCCACTGCAGGGCTTCTTCCTCCGTCAGATGGCCCTTTGTGTTTGGGAATTCATACATTCCGGCCAGAAGGCCTCTGGCCGGCCGTTTATGCAGTACGATTTTTTCTCCGTCCCGGATAATGAAGACTGTTTTATCCTCAATCCGCCTGGGCTTCGGTCGGCTTTTTACCGGAAGGTTCTGCCAGAGACTGTCTTTCCTGGCTTCACAGAAGGCACCCCAGGGGCATTTTTCACAGAGAGGCGCACCGTTCGGCAGACAGACGGTAGCTCCCAGTTCCATCAGAGCCTGATTGAAATCACTGGCGTGATGCTCCGGTATAATACGCTGTAAAGACTGTTCCACCCTGGTCCGTACAAACTGTTTCATAATATCGGAATCGTCTGCCGATACTCTGGCAATGACCCGAAGCACATTTCCGTCCACTGCGGGGACGGGAATTTTACAGGCAATGGAAGCAATGGCCCCGGCCGTATAATGGCCGATTCCTTTTAATTTCAGAAGTTCTTCATAGTCTGCCGGAAGCTCCCCGCCGTATTCCTCCATAAGGGTTCTGGCCGCAATCTGCATATTCCGCACCCGGTTATAATACCCCAGCCCTTCCCACAGTTTCAGCAGGCGGTCTTCCTCGCACTCCGCCAGCGCCTGCACATCCGGCAGGGCTTTTATAAAACGCTCAAAATACGGTTTCACCGCTTCCACTCTCGTCTGCTGCAGCATGATTTCCGATACCCACACACGGTAAGGGGTGGGCGTCTCCCTCCAGGGCAGTATCCGGGCATTTTCCCGAAACCACTCCAGCAGCGGCTCCACAATCTGTTCCAACGGAAAATTTTCCAGCATCATTCTCTCAGGCTCCTTCTGTATCTTCGATATATTCAATAAGTATTCCAAGTATATCAATATTCCCAGGCCCTGTAAAGAATTAAATCCCCTGTCCCCTCAATCATAAGAGTGAGCCCGCCGGAGGGATTTTACTCCGTCACCCGCTCCAGCCTCTCTCCCATCCGGCTTAAAATTTCATTGGTGATGGTGCCCGTCCAGTGTGCAAGGTCTTCCGCCCGGATTTCCAGATTGCCGGAGGTTCCAATCAGTACGGCTTCGTCCCCTGCTTTTACCTGGGGAACCTCGCTCAAATCCACCGTCATCTGGTCCATGCAGATTCGTCCTATCACAGGAGCCGGTCTGCCATTGCAGAGTACATAACCGCAGTTGGACAGGGTTCTGGGCACACCGTCGGCATATCCGATGGACAGCACACCGATTTTCCGGTTTCCTCCCGTACGGTAAGTCAGTCCGTATCCGGCCCGCTCTCCCTGATACAGCATTTTTACGCTTTCCACTCTGGTCTTTAAAGAAAGTACCGGTTTCAGCTCCACAGAAGCATTTACCCTGTCATGTTTTCCGCTGAGAATGCCATAGAGGGCAATACCGGCTCTGGCATAGTCAAAACACAGCTCCGAATAATTCAGAATGCCGTAGCTTCCCTGCAGATGGCATTTGAAATCATGGATTCCCCTGCGGTGCAGTTCTTCCACCACATATTCAAAATGCCGCACCTGTTCCAGCGTATAGGCCCGTTCTGCCTGCGTCTGTCCGTCTGACACGCACAGATGGGAGAAAAGCCCGGTGACCTTCAGATTAGGCGTCCGGAAAATTTTTACAATTTCCTCCAGATTCTCCCATCGTTCCCCCAGACGGTGCATACCTGTGTCGATTCCCACATGAACCGTGAATCTTCGACCGTCACGCTGCAGCTCCTGTGCATAATTTCCGTCCACCACAGTCTGGGTCAGATCATATGTAATCAAATCGCCGAACTGTCCGGGATGGGTGTAAGCCAGTACCAGTATTTCTCCGTTTATCCCTCCCTGACGAAGTTCAATTCCTTCCGACACGGAGGCCACACAGAAGCTGTTTACTCCCTGCTGCTGCAAGGCCCTGGAAACGGGCAGGGCGCCATGTCCGTAGGCATTGGCCTTCACCGCCGGCATCAGGGCGCAGTCTGACGGAAGCAGACGCCGGAACTGTTCCGTATTGTGTTTCAGATTTTCCATATTCAGTTCAATCCAGGCCCGTCCTTTCTGATACATAATTGCCTCCTTTTCGCGTCGTACATGAACTACCGAAAATAACCGGGAGCCGCATCTGCCCGATTGCGGAATGCCTGCATCCCCAGGGCAATTCCGACGGACAGAACCAGTGAAAGTGCACACACTGTCAGATAGTGAATCAAAGACTGCTCCACAAAAATATCTGTGAGTTTCAGCACTCCCGCCAGTCCGCGCACCAGAATAATGCATATGGGATGAATGATGTATACACACATGGACACATCCCGCACCATGGGGATTGTAAAAGTCCCCTCCGCCGAGAGCAGCAGTTCAAACAGGAAGAACATTACCACAGGCAGCAGAAGATACATACTGTTATGCTTCTGCCATTCCAGACTGAAAGACAGCAGGCCTTCTCCCATCATACCTGCCATGGAAATCAGAAATCCTGTCAACGCTGTCTGTCCGGACATTCTGATTTTTCCATTGGCGATAATCACTCCCATCCACAAAAACATGGGTGCAAAGAAAATTCCGTTTCTGGTATAGGAACTGACCGTGAAAATTCCTTCATAAAAAATTTTGACAGGGAGCGCCTGACTGAGCAGCCCATAATAGCTGTCCCCTCCGGTTCCAATGATATACAGCACAAGTACAGTCAGGGAGATAACCGGAGGATTGCACACAGACAGCAGCCCCGCCAGCAGTATACAGCCCGTCAGCACTGCCGGAAGATACCAGAGGTGGTAAAACGTCCCGTCGAAAAAGAGCTCCTTCAGCCATTCCCCCGGACTGTTATTCCACTGTTTTGCATAAATCATCACCGGCAGGTACAGCAATATGGCTGCTCCGTACAGGAGAGCTGTTTTTTTCAGAAATTTCCATAATTTCCCTGCCGCCTTCTCTGCCTGATAAGAGGAACGCCCCATACTTTTCTGATAAGGTGCCAGCACAAAAAATCCCGTCACCATCAGAAAAAAAGGAACTGCAATTCTCCCAACACAGTAAGTTACAAGAAAATCCGCCGTACTGTGAAAGGATTCCAGAGGCCCTGTATGAATGGCAACAATCAAAAGGGCGGCAACCAGCCGGAAATTATCAATAGCCGCATAATTTTTTCTCTGTTTCATAAATCCTCCCATTTTTCCGTCATCCTGTGAACCATGCTGTTTTTTCCAACATCATTTCCCCACCTGCTTTCTACAGTTCCAGCAATCTGCCCAGAAGTTCCTCAAAGGAAATGCCCGCGGCTTTCATCATATTGGGATAACGGCTGTGGGAGGTAAATCCCGGAATGGTGTTGATTTCGTTAAAATAAATTTCCCCCTCCGGCGTCAGGAACATATCCACTCTTGCAAAATAACTGCAGCCCAGGCCCCGGTAGAGTATTTTTGCAGTTTCTTTCACTTCTTTTGCCTGTTCCTGAGAAATCCGGGCAGGTACATGGATTTTGGAGGATTTCAGGGTGTATTTTTCCGTATAGTCAAAAAATCCTTCCGACAATTCGATTTCATCCACTTCACCCACAAGCAGCTCCTCCGTTCCCAGCACTGCACATCCCACTTCAAATCCCCGTATCATTTCTTCGAGAATAATCCGGGAATCATATGCAAAAGCATGTTCCGCCGCTGCCTGCAGTTCCTGAGGCTTACCCACTTTTGTAATGCCGAAGGAAGAGCCTGCCCGCAGAGGCTTTACAAACAACGGATATCCCAGCTTCCGGCCCAGTTCTTCCAACTGTCCTGCTTCCTGTAATTCTGCTCTGAAAACAGTGTATGACCGGGGCACCTTTACACCCAGAGCGCCGGCCAGCCGGTGGGCAGTATCTTTATCCATACAGACTGCGGAACTCATGGTATCGCAGCCAATAACCGGAATATCTGCCAGTTCCAGCACTCCCTGCACCGTTCCGTCTTCTCCGTTTTTGCCGTGAAGAACGGGCAGCGCCCCGTCCAGCGCAATGGTTTCTGTCCCCTGGTTCAGAAACAGTATAAGACCATGCAGATTTCTGTCCGGAGAAACCACTGCCGGAATACACTGTTTTTCATCATACCAGTTATCGCCGGGAATATGGGTAATATCTCCCCGGTACAGATACCATTTGCCCTCTCTGGTGATTCCGACGGGAATGAAATCGTATTTTTCCCTGTCCGTATGTGTAAGCACCGCATATGCTGACTGGAGGGAAACTTCATATTCGCTGGAACATCCTCCGAACAATACGGCTATTTTTTTCCTGTTTTTGTCTTTCATAAGTTCTTCTCCTTTTATCTTTCTGATTATCACAGGCAACTGCCTGTTCTGATTGCTGTCTATCTTACCCGCCCAACATGACAGGCCGGTGACTTTTCCATGACAAAACCGTCATCCGGCAATTCCCGTTATTTCTATTTTACCGGATATCATATGGACTTGTTTTAAGATTCTGCTGTTTCTTTCCTGGGAAAATCCTAAGAATTCTTTAAATTTTATATCTTTTTCCGCCGTTTTCTGATAAACGGTTTCTATTCCGGATACCACATGGCACAAAATATAAAGTAAAGGGGAAAACTGCCATAGATGATTTCAAAAAGATTCAGCGATATATGGCATTGGCAAAAAAAGAAAGTGCCACAGAAACATATACCGAATTAAAAAGAGAATATCTGGTATTAAAAGCCATATTAAACGTATCCGGCGTAAATCTTACGGATATTGATGAAATCAAAGAATAAAGCGACCATATGAGGGCAGATGGGAGGACACTGAGCCAAAAGACAGCACTCAGTCCCCCGGCAGTTCCACCTGGAATGTAATCTGCCCTTTTTCACTCTCGGCAAAAATCCGCCCGCCATGGATGGTCACAATTTCCTTTGCGATGGCAAGCCCCAGACCGGCGCCTCCCGTATCGGAGTTTCTGGCTTCATCCATCCGGTAAAATTTATCGAAAATAGCTGTCAGTTTTTCTTTTGGAATGGTTTTCCCCTGATTTCGGAAGCGAATTATAATTTCCCCTGCAGATTCTTCTGACGGAGGAATTTCCTGCACCAGAATGTCTATCTGTGTATGGGGATAACTGTAGGCAACGGCATTTTTCAGGATATTGTTGAATACCCGCGCCAGCTTCACCGGATCCCCGCTGACCGTCACATTTTCATCACTGTGAAGCACCGCTTTATTGCCTTTTTCTTCCAGCACCGGATAGAATTCTTCTATCATCTGCAGCAACATATAATAGAGGTCAATCTTTTCTTTTTCCAGCACAATTTCCTGAATATTATATCTGGTAATTTCAAAAAATTCATTGATTAACTGTTCCAGCCGGTTTGACTTCTCCAGTGTAATATGCACATATTTGGCCTTCTGTTCCTCCGGCATATCCGGCGCTTCTTCCAGAAGGCTCAGATAACCAATCACCGAGGTCAGAGGCGTGCGGATATCGTGGGCCAGATACATCACAAGATTATTTTTTCTCTCCTCCGCCAGCTTTGCTTCCAGTTCCCTCTTTTCCAGAGTCTGACGCAGTACATTCAGCTTCCGCTCCATAGGCGCCATTTCCGGCGACATGGTGATTTCCCGGTTATCTCCCTGAATCAGACGGTCAATTCCTTCGTCTATCTCGTTAAAATACCGCACAAACCAGGAAAGGGAAAAGTGAAACAGCAGTAAAAAGCACACTGCCACTGCTCCGAAAATAATCAGGCTGGAATTTTCTCTGAGTCCATACTGGTAAATATTCAGCGCATCTTCGTAGTCCAGACGAAAGGCGTCCTGCAGGAATTTTACAATCCAGTCCCCCACCCGGCGGAACCAAAACCGGCTGTAAAAGGTAAAGATAATCAAAAAAGTCAGTATCACCATGGCAAAGGTCTGCATGAAAATCTTAAATCTCAGTCTGGAATAGACGGAATTTTTCTTTTTCCTGCTTTTTCTGTTTTTCCAGAATCCAAAAATCCGAAATCCCATGGTCTTCTGCCTCTGCTCTGAATCATGGAAATCCTTTCTTTCTTCAGTTTTCAATTTTATAACCCACTCCCCATACTGTTTTTATGTATTTTGGATGTTCCACGGAATCTTTCATTTTTTCCCGCAGATGGCGGATATGTACCGTGATGGTATTGTTGCTTTTGCTGTAATATTCATCCTTCCACACTCCATGGAACAAATCTTCTGAGCTGACCACTTCCCCCTTGCGTTCACAGAGAATTTTCAGAATGGAAAATTCTGTGGGCGTCAGCACCAGGGGTTTTTCATCCAGGCGGCATTCATGGGTTTTCACATTTATAATCAGCCCGCCGTGCACCAGCAGGGAATTATCCTGTCCATCCGGAGTCTGAGGCTGGTTATAACGTTTATAGCGGCGAAGCTGCGCTTTCACGCGGGCCACCAGCTCCAGAGGCCGGAAGGGTTTCGTCATATAATCGTCCGCTCCCAGCATCAGTCCCCGGATTTTATCAATTTCCTCATCCTTTGCGGTCAGCATAATAATGGGATATGTACATGTTTCCCGGATTTTCTTACAAATCTCAAATCCACTGGTGCCCGGCAGCATAATATCCAGAATGGCAAGGTCAAACCGGGTTCCCTTCACCTGCTCCAATGCGTCTTCAGCAGTATAACAGGTAATCACCTCGAAATTTTCGCTTTCCAGATAAAAGGTAACCAAATCGGCAATTTCCTTTTCATCATCTACCACTAAAATTCTGTCCTTCATATATTTTCATCTCCTGATTGGGGCGTTTATCTCATTGCACTTAACCATGCCGTGATATTCCGGTACGGACATGGCGAAAAGTCATTTATCTGTTCCATTATAGCAGAGACTTTCTGAAAATTCCTGTTTTATTTTTATTTAAACTATTAAGATTTCCTTAAATCGGTTAAAAACAACGGAAGAACAGAGATTGGCAAAAAATACCTCCTGTCGTATCCTTTCGCTGAGTGCAGACCTGAAATCCTGTACGCTTTCTTTATGATACTTTGAATGCCTCATCCTGGTATGGCAGCAGTTTCATTGTACAGTAAAGCTATGTTGAGCAGATTAACCAGCATTTCAATCCCTTTCCGGCTGCGTACCATATAGCTGCATAGCAGGGTTTGTTTCCATTGCCAGGCCGAGTGCAGATACATACAGTTTTCCATCGGATGCCTAAGTGATAAATTGCCAGCGAACACCTGATACAAACATCTTTTTGAAATCCATTTACTTTCTCTGGTTTTTGGATATAATAGAGATAGAAGCCTAAAATATTCTTTAGATTTCAAGAATTCTGTATATCCGACTGTGCCAAACGGTACAGCTATAAGAAAGGATGGTTTACATGAACTTAGCAAAAATCTCTGCCAATGGGCAGATTACCATGCCTGCCGAGATACGCCGCCTGCCTGGTCTGAAATCTGGCGACAAGATACTTTTCTTCCAGAAGCCAGGCGGCAAGGTCGTCATCTATAACGCTTCTGCACAGGCAATTTATAAAGCCCAGAAAGCATTTGAGGGCGTTGCCGAACAGATGGGCGTATATAATGAGGATGATGTACAGGTATTGGTTGATGAAGTACGTTACGGAAAGGGAAAAGATTGAAGTTACTTGCAGATACCAACATTCTGATTTCCGCAGTGCTGTTCCCACGGTCAAAACCCGCAAAAGCATTAGTATATACCGCTGAGAACCACGAGATGGTCCTGTGTGACCAGAATCTGACGGAGCTTCGGGAAGTCCTTAACAGGGAAGCAGGTATCCGGACGCCGAAGAAGTAAAAAACGGAACTGCACAAAAACAGTCCCGTTTCTCCATATGCTATTCTTTGATTTTATCCAGATTGGCAGGATGTATGCCCAGTAACAGGAGCAGCTCTTTCAGGGAAACATACTTTTTCTTCAGTTTTGCATAGGTTTCCTCTGCATGTTCCTGTTCCGCCAGCAGCATACGTTCCTGTACTTCTCTGAAATCATCCAGAATCGGCTGCAAAGTCCCGGCGCTGCCGAGCATATCATCACCTGCTTTCTGTCCTGTTTTATGCCTCGTCAATGGCCTTTCCAATATCATGGCGCATATATTTATTGTCAAATTCCACCCATTCCGTGGCCTTACAGGCATTGGCTCGGGCTTCTTTCAAATCAGCTCCCTTGGCGGTGACGCCCAGTACCCGGCCGCCATTGGTGACAATCTTCCCGTCCTTTTCGGCTGTTCCCGCATGGAAACAGTAATATCCGTCTTCTGAGTCAAATTTCTCCAGCCCCCGGATTTCAAATCCTTTCTCGTAGGAAACGGGATATCCGTCGGAAGCCAGCACCACGCAGACCGCCGCATTGTCTTCAAACTGCAAATCAATCTCGGAAAGTCTGCCTTCCACGCAGGCTTCCATCACCTCTATCATGTCGTTTTTCATTCTGGGCAGTACCACCTGAGCTTCCGGGTCGCCGAATCGGGCGTTATACTCCAGCACCTTCGGTCCTTCTTCCGTCAGCATCAGGCCGAAGAAAATAATTCCGGTAAAAGGACGTCCCTCTGCAGCCATGGCGTCCACCGTGGCCTGGTAGATATATTTATGGCAGAACTCGTCCACTTCCTTCGTATAGAAGGGACTGGGAGAAAAGGTTCCCATACCTCCGGTGTTCAGGCCCTGGTCTCCGTCTTTCGCCCGTTTATGGTCCTGAGCCGAAGACATAATCCGGATGGTTTTCCCGTCCACGAAGGACAGCACGGACACTTCCCGGCCCGTCATAAATTCTTCCACCACCATATGGTTCCCGGCGTCTCCGAACTTCTTATCCTCCATAATTTCCTTTACCCCTGCTTTCGCTTCCTCCAGCGTATTGCAGATGAGCACCCCTTTGCCCAGAGCGAGCCCGTCGGCTTTCAGCACAATGGGCATTCTGGCCGTTTCCAGATATGCAAGGGCCTTTGCAGGATCATCAAAGGTCTCATAACCTGCAGTGGGAATGTTGTATTTTTTCATCAAATCCTTGGAAAAGGCCTTGCTGCCTTCCAGGATAGCGGCATTTTTCCGGGGGCCGAATACTTTCAGACCTCTGGCCTCAAATACGTCCACCACACCGCCCACCAGCGGGTCGTCCATGCCGATAATGGTAAAATCGATTTTTTCATCTTCTGCAAAATCAGCCAGCTTTTCAAATTCCATGGCTCCGATGGGCACGCACTCCGCAATCTGCCCAATCCCCGCATTTCCCGGCGCACAGTATATTTTATCCACTCTGGGGCTTCTGGCCGCGCTTGCTGCAATGGCATGTTCCCGGCCGCCGCTTCCTACAATCAGTACTCTCATAACTTCCTCCTTTTTGGCTGCTCCAGAATCACAGCTTTCCCATTTTCCACATGAACCTTTCCCCTGGCAATCAAATCTATGGCCTGGGGCAGAATCTTCCACTCGGCCTGCTCCATCACCCGCCGCTGCAGGGTCTCCGGCGTGTCCTCCGGTTCCACAGCCACCGGCTGCTGCAGGATAATGGGCCCGGTATCC
>Ga0137307_101102_pt1 | contig 26854 bp, 34 predicted proteins | sample NAcewD2O_March_2_FD_97180 | JGI IMG/M metagenome (GOLD analysis project Ga0137307, IMG submission 97180) | Mouse cecal microbial communities from Vienna, Austria - N-Acetylglucosamine amended D2O_March | ecosystem: Host-associated > Mammals > Digestive system > Large intestine > Cecum | place... | reverse complement strand
TTCCCCGTTTTTCGGGGCGTTTTCGGGGGTTGCCTGATGGCCTTATTTCCTCTCAGTCCTCAAATTCTCCACCTTTGCGAACCGTCATAATGCCATGGTAATGCCACGGGCATTATACCACAGTCAGGTAGGAAACCGCAACCCACGAATTGATTTCTGTGAGCAGGGCCTCGCTGGTGCCCTTGTGGGCCTCCAGTTTCTTGACGGTGTAGCGGCGTCCGGTGCCGGACACATAGGCCGGAACCTTCGCGCCCCTGGCGGCGGTCAATCCGCCGTACACCGCGCCGTCTGCAATCGTGACCTTTGCGCCCACGGTGACAGTTTTCGCGCTGGAGGCCGCGCCGGTCTTTTTGGCAAAGTCGAGAGAAATCCAGCCCTTGCCGCTCTTGAGTTTGCCCCACTTGGAGGCCCCCGCCCCGTCGGCCTCTGCTACGATGGTGTAGATACCGGGCGCAATGTAGCCTTTGCTCGCGTTGCCGGTGCCGGGGCCGCTCCTGATATTCAGGTCGGTAGCCGTCACCCTGACGGTGTAGTTTACGGCGGTTTCTTTGCCTCCGGCGGCGGGCGTGCTGGAGGTCGGGGTGGACGGCGCGGCGCCGCTCAGTCGCTTGGTGACTTCCTCGGCAATCATACCGTGACGGTTATAGAGATAGTCGCCGGGGCAAGCCTTGGCGGCAAACCAGCGGTGAACTGTCATCACCATTTCATCTGCCTTGGGCTTGTAGGCGAGGGTCTTGTCCTTGTCCCCAAACCACAGCAGTTTCTTCTTGCCGTACCGGCGGCAGATGTCCTCGCACAAATTGATGGCAGACTGGAGGGCGGCGTCTGTGACGGCGTAGGGGTGGGTGGTGTCGCTTGCGACCTCAAACGTGATGGCCCGGTGGTCGTTGGCCCCGCTGGAGGAGCACCAAGAGCGGTCTTTCTCATCGACCACCAGAATAATGCGCCCGTCCTTGCCGATGCCGTAATTGCACGACGCCTGACGGTCTTTGTTCTGGAAAATCTCTCCGATGCGTTCAGCGGTACACTGGCCGACAACACAGTGGATGGTGATGCGGTCAATGGGCTTGTTGCGGGGGCTGTTCTTGTTGGGGCTGATTTTCGTACAGCTAATAAGCGGGCTGTTACTCATTGATGCCGCCTCCCTCCACAAGCTCCTTGACGGCCTTATTCTGTGCCAGCATTTCCCGCATTTCCTCCAAGGCGTCGTCCACCATGCCGCTGAACAGCTCAAAGCTCACGATTTTTGCCAGCCACGGGAAACGGGTCACGAACAGGTCATAGACCTGGCGGAGCTTGAGCTTGCCGGTGCCGCCGCCCAGGTCTTTTTCCGCCTCAGTGACGGCCCACAAAAGCCACTCCCGAACCTTGGCGAGCTGGGCGCTGGTGGGCTGACCAAAGAAACGGACGGCCACCACGATAGCCACGACGATGACGGCCAAAAAGGCCAGAATGATATACCAGTTTTCGATGATGAAATCCATGATTTTCCTCCTTAAATCTCCGAGCCGCCGGTATCGTCCGGCGGCTCGCTGTTTGTGATGGGGTTCCCGTCGGCGTCGATGCCGTGACGGTTCCGGCTGATTTTTTCGGTTGCGCTCTTGGCCGCATAGGTAATCAGGTAGCCGATGCAAGCCGTGAAGATGGTGGATGTCAGGTCGGTCAAGGGCTGTTTATCAAAGATGGACAGCACCACCGACGACAGCAGGGCCAGCGTACCGATGACGATAGCCCACAGGGCCAGCTTCTTAGAGAACTCCCAGGGGCGGGGCGCGGGCCGCAGGTGTCGGCCCGTATACTTTAGGTATTTCATCAACCCACCCCTCAAGTAGTGGGCTTGTGAAAGCCCTCAAGGTCGTCGATGCGATGATTGGCGACCTTGATTTTTTCCTCCTGGAGCTCCGTCCGTTCCTCCAGCTTGTAGGTTCGCTCGACCAGGTTATTGTGAGCCTGGACTTTCTTCTCCAGCTCCTCCAGCCGGTAGGCGATGAGGGCGGCGCTCTTGCGGTTGGCAAAGTAGCTACCCGCAAGGGTGCCCAGCAGGGCCAGCCCTCCGGTGATAAGGGCAACGATGATGTTATCCACTTTACTCCCCCCTTTCCCCTACGGCCTTGTAAAAGTCGTTCAGCAGGGCTGGGGGCGCCCATCCGGCTTGCTTGGAGAACGCCCGCAAGACCTCATACTCCACGCCGTCATAGGTGAAATGGTCACCTACGGCGAATGCGTGATTATCCTCCAGGCTCTCCCACGCATCGGCGCCGCCCGGTTCCTCCGGCTCCGGGGGCGTGTAGAGGGTGTACTCAGAGGGGACAAGATGGGGAAAATGGGGCTCATACAGCGTTACGCCGCCCTCATGGATGGGGGTATAAAGGTTCCCGTCTTCGGGGTCGCGGCGGACAGCTCCATAGGGGACGCGCTCACCCCAGGCAAAGTCAAGGTAAACGCCGGTTTCCTCCGGCTCCTTCCGCAAGAGGCGGAACAGCGTGCGCCCGCCCTCGGTGCCGGGGCCCCACCCGGCTTGCGCTTCGTGCATCTGGAGGGCAATGTAGATTTCACCGTCCTCCCCGACAATAGGCTCATTCTGGAAGATGGTTCCCATGTCGGCGCTCCAACACCGCGTACCGTCGGCGGTTGCGATTTTGTTCAGCTCCGTGTCGGTGAAGTCGCCGCTGGTGGAGATACCGGCCCGAATGAGGTTTGCCCGCGCCCGGTTCACATGGAGCTCAGGCAGACCGGGCCCGCCCAGGGCTATGATTGCCTCATGGGCGGCCATGACGGCCTCCCACAGTTCGGAATTATCCCGGCTCCGTTCCTGCTTCTGGTACGCCCTCGCTTCGTCAATACTTCTCACGGTTCATCCCCCCTTAGATGTAACTGCCGGACAGGGCATAACAGGCGATGCTGTCATAGCCGCCGGTCTTGTTGATTTGGACACGAACGCCCACGGCCCAGGTCGCCGCCGTCTTGACCGCATTGGAGAAAATATGCTTGAGGCCGATTTTTGCGGTTTCCCAGGTGGGCGATGCGTCGTTAAAGTTGTTGCAGACCTGGATAGTCACGCCGTTTTCATGGGCATTGTAGCGCATGGAAATGAGCACTTTCTCAGCCGCCGCGCTCGTTTCGTCCATCTTCCAGTCGAAATCAATGATAGATACCGCCCTGGAAAACGTGATAGTCCGGGTCGCGCTGTTTCCGGCGCTGTCCGTCACCTTGATTGCCATGGTGTGAGCTCCGGCCAGCGCGGCAAACTGAGCCGCGCTGAGGGCGAACGTATAGTTCTGGCCCCGGACGGCATTATTGATAGTGCGGACTTCCGCACCGTCAAGGCTCTCTACGATGGTGAGCGTGTCGCCGGTGTCGGTGTCGCCTACGCTGTATGTGTAGCTGGGCGGCGTGGTGACGGTTCCGAGCGCCTGATTGCTCCCGCTCACGGTGGGGTCGGCGTTGTGTACCACCGTCCGCGCTGGGCCGGTGGTGTAACCGCTGTACGCGCCCCGGCTGTCCTTGGCCCGGACGCGGTAGCACACCGTATTCATGGAGGCGGTCACTCCGGCGTCGGCGTACTGCGTCGCCGCGCCGTCGTAAATCTTCGTCCATGTGCCGCTGTTCGCTTGCCGCTCCAGCTCATAACTCACGGCGTCGCCGTCGGAATCGACGGACGCCGCCCAGGACACGCTTACATTTTTCCCGCTCCGCACACCGTCGGGGACGGTGATAGACGGGGGCGTGGTGGGCGCGTTGTTCCAAACGATTGTGTAGTACCCCTCGCTATCCGTGGTATCAGATACCAAGATATTAGAGTTCAGATTCAAAGCCGGACGCACGCCCCTGTTGCCGACGTACGCGTAGTTGCCGCTGAGGCTCCCGACCGAGAACACGTAGCGGGCGTTGCACGCGTTCGCGGAGTACGGGGAGCGCAACCACCACCACCAGTTTTGCGATGCGCTCAAGCTGGAGTTGGTATATTCGCTCTTGCTGACGGCCTGAGAGGTCGGCATACACAGGCGGCTACTGTTGTTGCTGTTGAACAGGGCCAGCAAGCTACCTTCCGCGATGCCGTTCTCAGAGCCTAAGCCCACTTCTGCCATAGACAGCAGAAAAACCTTGTCGTTAAAGGTTTCGGAACCGCCGCCGTCAACGGACGGTTTAGCGACCGTCAGGGACGTGGTGAGCAGGGCGGCCAGCATTTCGGCCCCAAAGCCGGTCAGGAAACCAGGCTCCGCGTCGTACTCGTTGTAGTTGCTCCAGACGTTGGCGTTGGATGGTGCCTGGTCATAGGAGGTCTGCGCCGTAAACCAGCCGGTGCCGCTCTTATTGAGCCACTGGCGGATGTTGGACAGGATATAACGGTTATTCCCGTAGTTCACCCTGTCGTTGTTTCCGCCGCTCTCCTTGGCGTCAAAGCATTTCAGGGTGATAATCTTGTCCGTGACAAGGGTAACGCTCCCCGACGGGTAGCCGCTGTGCCCCTTGTCTGCAATCAAAAAGCCGATGGGGACGCCGTTATACTTCGTCTTGGTGTCCCGCACTTTCGCGCCCACGGCAAGGGCGCTGATTTTCTGTGCCATTTTGGGTAGGTTCACTCCCTTCAAAGATGGAGGCAAAAAGCTCATCATATTCGGCTATGAGAGAATGGCAGTTGCCGTGAGAGGCATGAGCCCGCCAGCTCTGATAGCTTGCGGTGATTTCCTCCCGCGACAACGCACCATTCTGGTACATAACCTTGTACTTTCTGAGTTTCCGCTTCATTCTGGCCTTGCTGGACTTCCTGAGTTTCCGCACCACTTTCCCGCTGTCGGTCAGGTAGCTATGAAATCCCAGGAAGTCCAGGCCGTTCCGCAACGGGAAAATCTGTGTCTTCCCGTTCAGTTGCAAGCCCCTGGGCTCCAGGAGCATTTCAATTTTCCGCCGCGCTTCTTGGAGCGCGGCCTTGTCTTTGTGGATGAGGTAGAAGTCGTCCATGTAACGGCCATAATACCTTATCCTGAGCCCTTCCTTCACAAAGTGGTCGAGCTCATTCAGATACAATAGCGCAAAGATTTGCGAGGATTGATTGCCTATCGGTATGCCTACTTCTCCCGGCGTGCTGTCGATGATGGCGTAGGCCAAACTCAGGCTACGCGGGTCTGACAGACGTTTTGCAACGTCCTGTTTGAGAACATCGTGCCGGATGCTTGCGAAATAGTGGTGGACATCGGCTTTCAATACCCAGCCGTCGGCGCCTCCGTTCTTGCGGTAATACTCCCGCATGAAGTCGGCCAGACGGTTAAGGCCAAAGTGAGTGCCCTTCCCGATTTGGCTACCGTAATTGTCCAGGATAAAGGGCCTGGATAGCACAGGGTATAGGATTTGGTCGCAAAAGGCGTGTTGGACGATTTTATCCTTGATGCTGTTCGTCTGGATGAGCCGTCTTTTCGGCTCAAAGACAAAGAACTCATGGTAATCGCCGGGGCGGTAAAAGCCCTCCTGCAGTTCCACTTGGAGGCGGGCGACGGCCTCTAAGGCGTTCGATTCCACCTTTGCGACACTGTTTTTCCACCGCTTGCCTTTCCTCGCGGCTCTGTACGCGGCATAGAGATTAGCGAAATCATAGACCACATCAAAACTTGGTTCCTTCATGGCTCCCTCCGTTGCTGGTAGTCCCGACGCTCCAATGTGCGAGCGCCGGGGCGTCAACGATATGTGTTTGTCCTACCCCTGTCAGGGTGGGACAGGATGCGCTTTCGCTTTAGTGGCGGGCCTCCGTTTTCGCCTTTCGGCTACTCAGTCACAGTTTCCACCAAGGCCGGACGCACGCCCCTGTTGCCGTTGTACGCGTTGTTGTTGTTGAGGCTCCCGTCCGAGTTCACGTTGCGGGCGTTGTTCGCGTTCGCGGAGTTCGGGGAGCGGACAAGGCACACCGGGGCGGATGCACGTACAAAGCGCACCCTTGGGCTCTGAATCAGCGCCGGGGCGTTTGCGGCTGTTGCCCTGTCAGCAGGGCCCGGAAACGCTCGGCGTCCTTCTTTCTCCACGACGCCGCAAGGTTCTTGGTGTCGGTGGTGAGCCCCGTCCAATACTCACACCGCCTTATGTCGATGTAACCCTGTTCAAGGGCTATATCAAGAAAATTCAGGAATACCTTACAGTTCGTCAAAACCTCTTTCTGGAGGTCGAGCCGACGTTTTGCCTCACCGCCGGTCTGCGGGTAAATCTCGTTGGCCGCGATGATGTCATGGAGAATTTGGATTGACAAGTTCTGCATCCTTTGGCACAGGGTAAATCTAACCTTTTTGGGAAAGAGATTTGCGTTGTTTGTCAGCGTGAGCGTATGGTTCACATGGTCTTTCGCCTTGCAGACAATGGTTAATTCCCCATGCCTGGATTGCATGATAAACACCCCCTATCTCTTATGGCCTCTACCTCATCCGCCGAAATGCCCTCGACTTCAAGCACGCCGGGAAGTATGCGGATGACGACATCTTGGCCTCTATACCCCACACCGAACAGAAAAAGGCCCTCGCGCCCCTTGCAGGGACACGGTGGCCTTAGTTCGGTGATTAGGTTTGGAATGATACAGCTCGCTTGTTCCGGCGTGCATAATACGCCGCTCATGCTGTAATGGAGCGGCCTGTCGCGCTCCAGATGCCGTCCCTTATGGTGATGCCGGACAGGGTAGCGAAATCCGCCGTCCGGTTGATGCCTCCGGGCATATCCCCGGAAACAAGGTCATTCAGTAGGTCGATGCTGGCTTGGTGGTCGTCAAGCTCCGTTCTGAGGCCCACAATGTCGCTGATTTCGTGACTATGGCCCAGCAGGGCATATTGCTCCAGGTCTACGATGCGGGCCAGCGCGTCGGGGTTGATGACGGCAATCACGCTGGAGGCGCTGGAAACGATGTTGACGATGTTGAACGTCACCATTTTGTTTACCGGGCTCCCGTCCGGCCTCATCCACTCCGGCTTGCTCTGGAGGGGCAAGTAGGAATAGGGGGTATCGCTGTTGCTCTCAGGGTCTTTCACATAGAGCATAACGCCCTTGATGTAAAAGCCCTGTTCTACGCCGACGCTGGTAGCTTGGACGGTAACGGTGGCCTCGCCGGTGCCGGTGTTCTCACACTTGGCAATCATGGCGTCGCCCGCATACTGGCAGGGGGCGGTCAGGTCTTCAACGGCGGTTCCGTCCGGCAGTTCTCCGCTGTCAAGCGCCGCCTTGGAAAATTTGACCTCCCCGGCCCCGGCAAGGATGCGGCCCAGCAGGGCATATCCGCTATTGAGCAGTACGGCCCCCTCCTCGCTCTCCGTGTAACCCACGTTGGGCTCCATGTCTTCTACGAATGGCATTTTCTTTACCTCGCTTTCATGTTGGCTGTAATGATGGTGTCCTCCCACACCGCGACGCCGATATAGGTCTGTACGCGGCTCCGCCTAAAGGGCGTAGTGCGCGGCCTTGCGTCAACCTCGCTGTATAGGAAGGATGGGACGGCATAGTAACTTCTGGCCCGCGCCCGGTGGTAGGTTCTCAGAAACACTCTTGTACCGACACCAGCGGCGGCGATGCGCTTCATCAGCTCCGAGATGAGCGGCGCGGCCTCCAGGCGCTCCGCGTCAAGGGCGGCCTCATCGACGTAAATCCATACCTTGGCCGGAAACAGCTCTCTCAGCTCTATTTCAGAGGCGGCCACATTGAACAGGCTCGCCGCCGCATTTATGATGGTGTCAATGTCGCCGCCGGACAGCAGGGCAATCATTTTCACTTTGATTAGCAGACGGTAAAAGACATCGTTCGCGCCGCCTCGTTCAACGCCGAAATTGAGGCCGTACCTGTCCAGGACGGCCCCGCGTGCGTTGTCGATGTCATCCCATAGCTGGATGCGGTCGGCGTGCTCATGGATGAGCTCAAGCCCCCACCCAAACGTACCGAACAGGCGGCCTATGTTGGTTTCCAGGGGCAGGCTGTGTTTCGTGTTGTAGATGTCCTCGCGGGCATATGCGCCGGTCAGATACTCCAGCATTTGAGAGATATAGCCATGGCTCATGTGATGCTCACCTTCCCGCTGTCCGTGACGGCCTTTTCCCGGACGCCTATCACGATGTTGTCTTGGCTGTAGGTGGTGCCGTTCCCGCTGATTACCAGGTCAAAGTCCACCACACCAGGGACGGACAGAATGACGCCGGGGAGCGCCATATAGAGCACGTCTGCGCCTATCTTGAGGCCGCCGGTCACGTCGCCGCCGATGTATGCCGTCAGCGCGTCCGCGATGCGTGCCTTGCCGTTGGTTGGGAAGTTCCCGTCTGTTTCCAGGTTGGTGATTTTGACATACACGGGAACAGTGGACGGGCGGGAAAAGTTGATGTTGATGGTCTGCCCGTTGGTGCTCAGTACGGGAATGGTCTTGCTCCCGTAGGTCTGGATGCCCGCCGCCTTTCTGCGAAAGATGGCCTTAGCAATGTCCGAGTCCAGTCCGCCGTACACCACAAGCTCAATGCTGTGAGGCGGCAAGCCCATGGTGTCCAGTTCGTCGGTGTCGTTCTCATAGCAGATGGCAGAGTATACCGATTCGACGTTCTGGAGGATTTCACCGGCGAGAGCGTCCGCATTGACGCCTCCGGCGTAGTCCACGGACTGAGCATAGCGGTCACGAAATTCCTCATCGGTTTCGCGGCCCCGCCCGCCGTCGATGGCCGCTGGGTTCGTGCATGATTCCACGCCGTCCAGGGGATTTGTGATTTCCTTGACGGTTCCGGCGGCTACGTTGTAGTCGGCGCCGGTATCAACGGACTGGATGGGCAGGGTCACGCTCCCGTCCTCGCCTATGCGTTCCTCGGTCAGAACGGCATACTGCAAGCCCGCGATGGTCTTCACAAGGAAACCGGACGGTATAGCCGTCCCAGGCGTGCCGGACAGCACAATGTAACCGGACGCTTTTTGAGCGGGTAGCAGACTGAGGCCGATAGCTTTTCCAAGGTTGTATAGGCTTGTGCCCACGGCGGTATCTACAAAGCGGCTGTTGTAGACATCCTCCATCAGACTGAACAGGATGTTGAGCATCCAGGCAAAGATGCGGAGAAAAATTCCAAGGGGGGAGCGGACGGTCAGAATGGCCTTGTTGCCGAACAGCTCCCGCGCCTTATACTCCAGCGCGTCCAGCAGTTCAACATAGGTCGGTCGGTGAAAACCACGCTCCGTTACGCCCCATTCCTCTGTGTTCATACGCTCACCTCCGATGTTATGGTATTACCGCTTGCGAGGCGGCCAGATACGGAAATGTCCATGCTACGGCCAGCGATGTTGAACTCTACGCCGTCAACCTCTGTTACTTCCGGCTCCTGGAAAACGCCCTCCCGTATGACCTCCGGCACTTCGTCGTCTTCAAGCTCATTCGGCTTTTTCCCCATGATTTTTTCATAGTCCGTACCATGGGAAGGGACAAGGGGAAATTCCCCCTTGTAGACTAAAAGCGTCTGTCTGACGGCCTGGGCGGTCGCTTCGTCGCCGCTGATGGTTTCAAGCATACCGTCTTCATCAAAGACAATATCCCGTGTCTGCGGGTCAATCCTCAGTGTAAAATCGTCGTTCATGTTAGCCTCCAATCAGGACATCGCCGCTCCCGTCCCGGACGCTCCCGCCGATGGAAACAGCGTCGCCCACGCGGGCCGCCGGTTTTCCGTTGATAAAAACGGTGCCGCTCCCGGCGGCTATCACGTCTTGGTGGCTGGAGTGAGAAACGCACCCGTGGGCCGCGTAGTGGTCGCCTACGCGGCCAGCTCCCCGCCCATTGATGAGCACGTCCCCGCTGTATTCCACCAGGGCAGAGGGCGGGCAAGCGTCATGGCCGGTACAGCAATCTCCTTGTCGTGTCGCGTTCATAGCCCCTCCTTAGTTCAGGCGGACGGTGCCGCCGCTGGTAGTCAGGTTGCCGGTGATGGTGACGTTGCCCTTAATGTCAATGCCGGACTTCGTGATGGAAATGTAGACTGAGCCGGTGTCGGTTCCCAGGCATAGGGAACCGGACGGCAAGCCCGTGACTTTCTTTTTCCCGGTGCTGATGCCGCCGATAAAAACGGCGTCGTCCCCGCTGTGGAGGCGTTCAGTATTCGGGTCAGCCTCTTGGCCCCCCGCTATGGTCGCGTCGCTGTCGCGGTCGAGATAGAGCACCACGCCGATGTCCCCAGCCTTGTAGACGGGCCGGTAGGCAAAGCCGCCGCCCAGGATGGCCCCCACGGGGACGGATAGCACCTGCGGCTTGGTCTGAAAGCTGTCTTCGTCGGGGTATCGTGTGAGGGGCAGAACGTCCACGGTCATGTTGCTCTCATCGAACGAGATAACCTTGACAATATCCGCGACGCATATACCGGCGGCAATGGCTTGGTCTTTCGCGTCTTCGTAGGCGCGTTTTGAGTTTTGTTTTGGCATAAGGCCCTCCTTTAGAGCGGACGCATTTCAAGGGTGGTCTTCCAGCTCCCTTTCGGTGAGCCGGTATGCTTTCCCTTGACGACGACAAAGCGGCCATTCAGGGTCATGGACTTTACCGTGATTTGTTCAGCGGGGCCTATGTGGTAGTTGAGCAGACACTCACGGGTGATGTAGTTCCCCTCCTCGCTCTTGGCCGCCGCGCTCTTTTGGCTGTCGGTTCCGACGGCAATAACCGTTTCCTCTACATCGCTCCCACTGAGCAGTAGGCCGCTGTCCGCCGTCAGAACGATGCCGTTTGTCAGGCCCTTGGCGGGGTCGTTGATAACCACGCTGTCGTTGCGGATGAGGAACCGGCTCTTGCAGTCGCTCACCACGACTTGCCGGAGCACGTCTTTCACCTTCCCGTTGCAGACAAGTCCCCGGTCGTAGACCTTATCAATCGCAAGGGAAAACTCCCCCACTTCGACGCCGAAAATATTGAGCAGGTCGGCTACAATGGTCTTAGCTGTACTGCCCTTGGCATAGGTCTTGGACACCTTCGCGCCGAGCCACTGTTCCATGGCGGCGGTCGCTGAGATTTCGGTTATCCATTCCGTGTTTTGCCTCCTGTGACTGCACGCGCTGACCTGTCCGACGAAAATAGCGCCTACGTCGCCCTCATACCCGGCGTTTAGAATGATGACGTTCCCCCGCTTGATGGATTTTCGCGTCGCCTCAGAAAGATTGTACGCCTTGAATGTGGCCGTCTGGAGCGTGTCGCTGTCCTCAAAGGGGACGTCAAACTCAAAATAGAGGTCGTCCATACCGTACCGCTTACTGCCGATTTGGAGGGTGGCCTCTCTTATCCAGAAACTCATCACCCCGCCCTCCGTTCAAACAGGTACAGCTTGACATCGTTTCCGAGATTGTCCCACGTCACGGTGTCGATTTTATCCCCGCTCAGACAGAGGGGGATGATGACGGGCAAGGGGAACCGCTCATCCTCAATACTGCCAAAGAGCGGCCTCCCGTAGCGGATAGGGTCGCCGTAGGCCAACAGTTTGCCGGTGGAGGCGATGGACAGGTCAGCGGTGAAAAAACCGCCCACGTCGTTATAGCGGATGACAAACGAATAGGTCTTATCCGCCAGCTTCACGGAAAAGGTGTAGGGGACTTTGGACGTGTCAATGTCGATATACTCTACATCTACGCCCAGCTCAATTAACTGCATGGCCTGTTACCTCCTTCCTGAGTTGCTGGGGGTCGAACGCGAGGACGGCCCGGAGCTGCTGGATTTTTTGTTGTAGCTTGCGACATACTGAGAGTAGGCGCTTGAGGAAATTTTTGTGCTGACGGTCGTTTTCAGGCCGTCGGCGCGGGTCGCTGTCGTCTGCGATGCAGAGCGCCCGCCGGAACCGCCTGAGCCGCTGGAGCTGGCGGCGGCCTTATCTTGAGCGGTCATCATGGCCGATGTGCCGCTGTCGTCCGCCGTCCCGATTGTCACCTGTTTTAGCGTGGCTGTAAAGTTAAATCCCTTGCGGTTTTTGGGTACATGGTCGCTCTTTAGGCTCTGAATTACCAGGTTCCCTATTTGGTTTCTGCCGGTGTAGGTGATGATGTCGCGCTTTTTCCACATGGCGTCAAGGGCGGCTATGGTAGCCGCCCCGTCCACCACTGTACCTTGCACATTGAACGTGCGGGGTTGTGTAAAAACATGGTCGCTGATACTGCTACCGTTCTCAATCGGATTGTCCGTGACGGTGCTCGTTCTGTTGACGGTTTCGCCGTTGACTGTGCCGATAGAGGGGATAAAGCGGACGGTGCCGCATTTCCTTCCGACGAATGTATACATGATGCGGAACCTCCTTTTACGCAAATCCGGCTTGCAGGGAACGGCTCATGTAGTCGCGCTCTTGGGCCTCTTGATAGAGGTCTGCGAATATGGCTCTGAGCCTTGCCTCCATGTCGTTCACAGTATCGGCGTCGGCGTTCCCCTGGATAGAGATTTGGATGCTGGGGGCCGCCATGCTTACGCTGTTGCTGTTGTTGGTCGTGCTGGTATAGGACTGCATGAGGCGGTCGGTTTGGTCTGCGGGAATGATGGCGCTCCCGCTGGGGAGGACGGCAAGCTCGCCTCCGCGCTCATTCATCCATGTAGGCCCGCCCTCAAAGTCGTCGGTGCCCCCGGCGTTGTGGGGGATGTTTGCGCCTACGCTGATGTTGGCCGCGCTGGACGCGGACTGAGCCGCCGCTTTGATGCGGTCAAATGCGGCCACAATCTGATTTGCCCCATTCTCCGCCGCCGTTGTCATGGCGCTCCAGGCCGATTCAGCGTCCGTCTGCATCGTCCCGTAAGCCGCCGTCGCGGACGCCCCCATAGCCATGAAGTTTACATCGGTGATTTCCTTTGCCTCGTTACTGCTTTCCTTTACGGCGCTGGAGGCGGTTTCGGCAGCTCCTTCCACCTTTTCCTTGTAGTCCGACGTGTCCACGGCAAGGGAAGTTTCCTTGCTGGTTACTTCGTCGAGGCCGTCCACAGAACCGCTCAGTTCGTCCACGGCCTCCTTGCTGTCCTTGGCCCCGCCGAACAGGTTAGAGAAGAACCCCACCACTTTGCCCACGCCGTCCGCGAGCCAGCCAATGACCTTGCCAAGCACTTCGGCAATGACGCCCAGCACATCGCCTATAACGCTCAAAACGGGGCTGATGGCCTCCAGTATGGGAGAAATCAAGCCGAGTACCTGAGAGATGGGCGGTAGCAGGGCCTCCGCGATTTTCTGAATGACAGGCACAAGGGGCTGAATAATAGCCGTGTTCAGCGTGGATAGGATGTCTACCAAGGGCGGCATAACAGTATCGGCAATCATGCCGACAATCTCAGCTACCGGCGGTAGGATGGTTTGGGCCAGCTCCCCGAATACAGACAACAGGGGCATGGCCGCCTGAAAGAGCGTTCCAAGTACGCTTGTCAGTACGGGAATGAGCGTCTGCCCCAGCTCCATGAGTACGGGCATGGCCTGGGATAGCCCTTCACTCAGGATTTCCACAAGCTCCATGAGCATAGGCTCTACCGTAGGCCAGCTATCCATGATAATCCCGTAAAGGCCCTCCAAGACGGGGGAGAACTTCGCCCCTGCGTCTGCAAGAAATTCCTGCCACACCCCGTTTAGGGACTTCTGCGAGTTCACCAGGCCGCCGGTCTGCGTGATGGCCGCTTGCTGGATTTTCTCACTCTGGCCCAGCAGGGCGTTCATTCTCACCTGGGCCATAGCCGCGTCGTCCAGCTCCTCTATTTGACTTCCGAGGCCCAGCTCCATAGCGGAGTTTTTCAATGCTACGTCGTCTATATGAACGCCGTATTCCTCCAAGGCCGCGCAATTCCCGTTGATGTAGTCCTGGACTACGGCCAGCGCGTCCGCGTCATTCATGGAGAAAGCATTTCCAAAGTCATAGGCGAGGGATGTCGTGATTTTGGACAGCTCCGTTGCGGCCTCGCCGGTAACGCCCAGCTCCGCATACATGGCCTTGTTGGACACCATGAACTCCTGAACCTCGGCGGTGCTTCGGTGAATGGAGGATGCGAAATTATCCACCCACTCAGAGGCGTCGGTTCCATCGAAACAGGCGTCAAACTTCTTTCCGACATTCTCCGCCGCACCGGCGGCCTCCAAGGCGGCGGCCCCCAGCTCCTTTAGCTTGTCGATACCGGCTTTAATGGCCTCCAAGCCGATAACCGCCGTGACTGCACCTTTCAGAGCGTCCTTGATTTGGTTTCCTGCGTCTGACCCGGCGTCGCCCATGTCCTCCAGGTCTTTCCTCGCGTTGTCCGCTTGGTCGCCCATATCGTCCATGTTTCGGCCAGCGCCCAGCAGGGCGTCGCCCAATTTGTCCTTGATGGTCTGGATGGGGTGCTTAAATGCTGTGCCTATCTTCTTGGCGCCGGTCGTTACCTTCTTGGAGAAGTCGTTAAACCTCTTTTCCGTGTAACCGATGGCCCCCTGGAAACCAGCTTTCAGGCTCTTTGCCAGACTGTCGCCGGATTTAAGCGCCGTTCCCATTGATTTGCTCACGGACTGTCCGAAACTATCAGCATCGCGGCCCATGGCGCGGAACTGCGAGCCGATGTTTCCCAGGCGGTCGTCCATATCATCAAGGGCGCCGGAACCGTCCCGGCCCAGGTCGCGCACGCCGTCGCCCGCCTCACCGGCACTGTCGGCAAGGTCGCCCATCGCGTCGGAGGCGTCCCGCGTGCTATCTCTGAGCGCGTCGGTGCCAGCCCTGAATTGAGCGCCCATGTCCTGCGCCGCGTCCTCCGCCTCACCGGCGCTGTCGGCAAGGCTCTCCAGTCTGTCTATTGCGTCGTTCAGTTTTCCGAGCGCGTCATCCAGTCCAAAGTCCATGCCAAATGTGAGCTCGCGGCTGTCTGCCATTGGAATACCCCCTTTCTGCGAAAAAACAGGGCAGTAGGATAACCTACCGCCCTGTTTTCCGCCATTCTTCGTTGTAGAGAATACGGGCCTCTACGGCCTCTTTGTACTCGGCCAAATCCATGCCCTTGAAATCAGAGTAGGACAAGCCCTGACCGGAGTAAATGAGAATCCACATATCCCGGTCGCGTTTGGCCGCCCTGATGGCCCGTTCTGTGTTGAGTTCACTCCCTAAGAAACTGCTCGATGGCCTTGATGAGCTTTTCGGGCGTCTTCACGTCTTCCTTCTCATCAAAATAGGCCATGCCGTCCGCCTTGACTTCCGCCGGGGAAATCACCACGTTTTTGAACATGGTGTCAAGGTATTTTGTGGTGTCGCGCCGTCCGCCCCCGGTCATTCCGCAATCGTCGTTGACGCCGAAATACCAGGTGGGAGAAACGCTCTGGAGGGTAAACTCCTGACCCTCAATGGTCACTTTCTTCTGCTTTGCCATATACTTACGGTAGCCCCTTTCTGATAACGATTTAGGCCGGTTCGGCCATTTTGGATTATTCTTCACGGACTGTCACGCCTTAGCGGATAGTCATAGACGGAACAAAGATAGTCACCGTGGCGGTGCCCTGTTCCTTTACGCGGGCGATGTCCGGCATTTTGGTGATGCGGCAGTTGTCCTCGCTCATGGTGAAGCTGTCGGCGTCGTTGACATCGCTGATAGTCACATTCACGGCCTTGCGCTTGGCCTCCAGGTCGCGCAGATACGCGAGGCTGGAGGACGTGGACATGAGGGTGAGGGTGACGGTACCGCTCTCGTTGGCGTTCTCAGAATAGGCTACGTCGCCCTTTGCGCCCACGCTGGGCGTCACGCTGTCCTCACTCTTGGCAAGCGTCACCACGCCGTCGGCGGAAAAGCCGGTAATCACCCGGCCCGCGACGATGACGTTGATTTTTTTGGGGTCATAGCTCGCAATCTCGATTCCTTTACCCATGGTTCATTTCCTCCCTTCTTAGGCGCTCAGGGTAGCCCTGAGTGTGCCTTTGACTTTGATGCTGTGGACGGCCCCCTCAAGCTGGGCCTCCCAGGTGATGTCAGGCATTTGCCGGTTTCGGGCCTGGGCGTCGGTGGCGTCCTCCCTGCGGGGGACAACGACGGTGTAGACGCCCCGGTTGCTTTCGGGGTCGGTGGCGATGATGCCCAGCTCAACGGCCCGGTTCAAGGCGCGGTAAACGCCGGTAGCGACGGTGGCAAATCCGGCGTCGGTGTAGCCAATCTTGGCGTTCTCCAGGAAGATGTCGTAGAGATTTTCCCGCATGGTCTTGGCGATGTAGTCCGCGCCCATCTGCACGTCGATAAATTCCCCATCGGCGCACACCCCGTTTTTGACGTACTCGCGCTTGTACTCCACGGTCAGGAAGTTCACGTTTGCCTCCTCCAGCGCCTCGCGCTCTGCGTTGGTGAGGTCGGGGACAGTGAGCCCCTGGGGCCGCTTAAACTTCCATGTGACGCTCTGAGGGTAGAACGGGCCCACGTTTCCGACATAGGCCGCGTCTGCATATTCCTCCGTTGTGTCGGTGTAGATGATGGCGGCCCTCCGGTTCTTGATAGCCAGTTCCTTGTTCTTGGTCTGCCCGAAATAAAACTTGCGATGGTCTTCGGTTCCAGCGCCCAGCTCCGCCTCGGTGGGCTCGGATGCCTCTGCAAACGCCGCCAGCGCGGTAACATAGGTATCTTCGCTCTTGTCGGTCAAGAGGAAATACCAGTCATCGTCTACCTCCCTGAAATCCTCAATGGACTTTACAAGGGCGGCGGAGGTTTCGGGCGTAGCCACGCCCACGATTTTGATTTTGCGGATGAGAGTTTCCGCGAGGGTGGTCTTGCCTTGGTCGAACATGGCCGCCGCCATAGCGGCTACCTTCTTGTTCGGGAAATCCTTGTTGATAACGTCCAAGTCACGGTACACTTTGCAGTCAGCCGCGCCCTCGGTGGACACCAGCAGGATGTCAAGGCTTTCTGTGCCGGTGGGTTTCGCGTCGATGTTGACGACAACAACAACGTCTTTAGGCATTATAATCACTCCTTCGTTTTGCCTGTTGTGATGGGTGTATTGCTTACCGTTCCAACATTCCGGCTGTCCGTCCGCGTGTATCTCAGGCGGACATCAAAGCCATAGCGCCGCCCCATTTCGTCCAGCTCCAGGGCGTCGCGGCTCCCCGCGTTGGTGACTTCGACGACGACAAAACCGGCCTTTCTGATGTCATCAAGGCCCCCATGCAGAAAAAAGCCCTGGGCCAGCGTAGCAAGCTCCAGGGCCTCATCTGCACCAAAGATAGTGACAGGGTTTCCGTCATCGTCTGTGTAGCTACGGTTGATGCTACAAGCTGTAAATGAAAAAGTGGCGGACGGTTGCTCAGTCCGGGCCTCCACATAGTCCTCCGTACCTTCCCCGAAATAGGAATAGTCGCCCAGGCCGCCGTCCGGCAGATAGTCCGCCGTCGCCGAATAGATGATGAACGGCGGCTCCGCCTCCGGCTGTACCTGAGAGGCCAGCAGAACAGGGTGGCGAACAAACTGACTGAGCGCACATACCAGCGCGTTCCGTTTCTCTGAAAAGGTCATTTTGCCGCCGCCTTTCCTCTTGCCTCGACCAGATAGCGTTTCATGGGGTGGATGCTGTTGTGGCCGAGTTCCTGCGTCACGGTGTAGGTCGTGTCAGTGTCAGGGTCGTAGACCTGCGCCCCCACTTGGAGGGCGTGACCGTTGGTATAGATTTTCTCACTGAGATTTGTCACCGTACCGGCGAGGCCGCGCTCCAAGTCTTTGTTGCTGACCGGCAACACGGCCCCGTCGAATGGGATTTTCTCAGGCGTGCGGGGCACCCACTGGCCGCCCCGCGATTGGTCGTAGCCCCCGCCGGTCTTGAGCTCATACATGGTATGCAAAAGACCGGACGGTATCATGGGTTGGGCCATTTTGAAGGGTGTTCCCATTTAGTTTTCCTCCACTTTGTAGGTGATAGAGTTTCTGAGCCGTCCCGTTACCATGAGGGGGCTGTCGGCGTAGGACGGGGCCCGCGCCCGCTGGATGCTCCCTTTCGGCGTGAAATGGCTCGCGTCTGTCATGTATTCCTGGATGAGCTCAACAGCTTTCCCGCCTATCCACTCCGCCGCACCACGCGCTGTCTGTCTTCCCCGGTAAATCTCTGCTATCTCATTCTGGACAATCTCAGTGAGGGCATTTTTACTGTGGTCATAGCCAGCGCGGATAAAGCTACGTTCGGGAATGGTGACGGATGGCAACAGCAGAAACAGGAATTTCAGATTGTCCCCGCCTCTGCGCCCGCCCTTCTTGACAGCTCCGAACAGATAACCCGCGTCTGACCGTACAAAAATCAGGTCTTGGAAGTCGCGGGGGCTTTTGCCGTAACTGTCCGCATGAATGGGGATGCACAGATTTTTGGTGCTCTTGGCCGTGATAGTGGCCCCGTATTCATGAACGCGGGCGATGGTGAGGATTTCACTGTCAGCGTCCCCCTGGATGCCCACCTTGATTTTCAGGCGGTTCAGGGTCGCCATTTCGTCCCGCACCTTTTTCAGAAACGGGGTAATGGTGTCGTTTACGTCCATAGCCTCACCATATCATGTAATGGGCCAGCGTTTCCATCCAGGAGCTCCGGGGTTCCTTGTCGAATGTCCAGGACACATCAGAAATGGAGAACGCGGCAAGGCCCTGGGCTCCGTTTCTCAGGATAGAGAACTCTTGCTCTGCAATCCCCCAAACGATGGCGATAATGTCATCCGGCAGGTCGGCGGGCTCCTCCACGGTGGCGTCTTTGGGCAAGACGTACCCGGCGGTGTATTTGACCTCCAAATACCGTTGCGGCGCGATGTAGTCACCGGCAAGCCCACTGACATATCCCCGGAACGGCCAGCCCTCATCGCGGTAGAGTACGCCCACGTCGCCGGTCATCAGGAAGTCGTAGCTCTCAGGGTTGACGACATCCCCGGTGATGGTGTTCTTGACGTACTCAACGGCTCGGATGGGAAACTGCCTGAGTACAAGCTCCTGTTGTCCGGGCGCGACGTATCTATGCGTGTAGGTCTGCTTTCCGAACCGCCGCCCGGTGGTGGTTTCAATCCAGGCAGATGCCGAATTGATGAGCCGAATGATATTGTTCTTGACGGTGGTATCAGCCGCATCGCTTGGGATGCCCAGGCGCTCCATCGTGTCTTCCAAGGTGCTCATCGCATTAGAGGCCAGCTTTACGGTTGGCTCGTTCATGTCATCGCCTCCCCGCATGGAGGACGCGGGCTACTTGCCCGCGTCCTCGTTCTTCTTGCGCTCTCCCTGGGCACCCGTGGATTTTTTCTCCTTCGGGCCGCTTTCCTGCTTGTTCTGAGCGGGTTTGTTGTTGTCAGGGGGATAGTATACTCTCGCCATGTTAGGCTCCTTCCTGCGCCCTCTGGCGCGTTACACGGGCATTTCGGCGGCGTCACCCAGGGCAACAGCGGCGGTCGCGGTACAAGCCGCGCTGGTTCCGCCGGTGCAGACCACGGAGCAGGCCGCCTTGATGTACTTCTTGCACCCGACCAAATCAAGGTCGAGGTTCACCAGGGCCCCGCCCTGGGCGTCGGTGGCGATGCTGATAGAGCCGTCATCGTCCAGGGGCTTGTTGCCCACGGGGATGAGCTTATCAGACGCGGGGGTAAAGGTTCCGTCCGCCGTGTCGCTCTCGGTCAGCGTTACCTTCACGGCGAGGCCGGTAGGACTGCCAGTGGGCGTGCCCACCTTGACGGCCAGAACGCCGGACAGGAACCGCTCACGGTCGATGGCCTCACCGCTGGTATAGGGGTACACTTTGATGTTCTGGATAAGTGCGCGTTTCATAAGGTTTTCCTCCTTGTAGTGTTGAAAATGTGGAAAAGGGGCTTTCGCCCCTTTTCTTAGAACGCCTTGATATTCTTGATGTGGGCAAAGCTCTCCTTGTGGCGGGCGGCGATGTCCACATACATGAGGGCGCGGGTGGCGGCAAGGTTCTCCTCAAAGGCGTTGTGCTGAGTGCCGTCCTCATCAACCCAAGAACCGTCAAGGGTGGTGTAGGTTTCAAGGCCCATCTGCTCGCCCACCAGCAGGTCGCTCCAGTTGCCAAAGCACAGCTCGGTGAGGCCGCCGCTGGAAGTGGCAATCTGATTGCTCACGCGGTAGGGGAAACCCAGGAGCTTGCCGGTGTTCATTTCGTCGCGGTAGATGTAGGCGCCGGTGGTGGTCTTCATGTTCATGAAATAGCCCTCAAGGATGCTGTTCATGGCCCAGCCCAGGTGCTGGTCGTCCACGTTCTTAGCCAGCACCAGAGAACGGACGTACACAGGGAAGTCGGCGGTCACCTTGCCGTCGGAGGCGGCCAGGTCGGTGTTGTTCAGGGCCTTGGCGTCGATGTGCTCCACTTCCTTGTCAGTGAAGACACCGAGGGGCTGGAACTCACCACCCTTGCCGAACAGAGCGCCGAAATCGAGGCCCAGCTCCATCCGGCGGGTCAGGTCGTTGGCAAAGAGCTGGTCGGCGGAGTAGTTGGTGCTCATCAGCAGTTCGCGGGTCTGAGGCACAATCGCCTCCAGGCGCTTCGCGGACAGTTTGATGTTGCCAAAGGTGGGCTCGGTCTTGGCAATCTTTCGAGCCTCACCGCCCCACGTTGCGCGGGCCCCGCCGGTCATCTTGGGGATGTTCAGGTTGCCGTTCGCCATGGGAACCTTCTGAGCGCCCAGCTCAAAGATAACCGTCTTGCTGTACAGCAGTTCGATAATCTGGTCAAGGTAAATCTCAGGGATGAGATACCCGCCGGAGCTGGGGTTGGTGGCGGACAGCGCCTTGAACTCGCGGGCCATGTCGGCGTCCTCATACTTCTTTTTGGCGTAGAAGGACGCGGCGTCGGGGTCATGCCGCCCGAACACGTCAAGGCACTTGATAGCGCGGGCGAGCTGAATAGCGGGGGGGATGGTCTTCTTGGCCCCGCCCCCGGCGGCAGGACGGCTCATGTAGATGGCGCTGTACTTGCGCTGGGCCCCTCCGGTGCTGGAGGCAGGACGGCGGGCGGTCTTGGTCTGGTGGGAAGACTTGGCGCTCTTGCGGCGCTTTTCCTCCTCATCCTCCTTTTCCTCCTCATCCTCTTTGACCTCCTCATCGGCGTCATCGTCGCCCATGGTTTCCTCTTGGGTGGCGTCGATAATCTCAGCGACAGCCTCCAGAACCTCATCGGTGGTGATGTCGCCCAGCTCCTCGCCGTCATCCTTCCGGCTCTTGCGCTTCTCGGCCACAACGTCCATAGCCTGCTCGATGATTTCCGCGATGTCGGCAGGGGCGGCCTCGACGGCGGCGGTGTCCTCGTCGTCGCCCTCGGCCTTGGCCTCCTCCTGTTCCTCCAGGGCCTCCTTGACACAGGACTTGATTTTTTCCATGAGCTCATCGGATTCCATCTTCATGGACTTGCGGCGGGTGGGGTTGCTGTTTTTCTTAGTCGTTGCCATTTTTTGGTTCCTCCTGTTAAAGTAAGATTTCAATGGTGGTGCCGGTCATGGGCGCGGCCTTTCCGGCTTTCTGCTTGGTGCTCCTCTTGGCGGTCGTGGACTTGTCGCCCCCTCTGGCCTCACGAATGATGCCGTCAAGGGCCTTGGTAGCGGCTTTCATGGATGAGCTTGCATCCTCCAGGGCTTTCAGCCTCGCGGCGCTGATTTTGCGTCCGGCTTTGATGTCGGAGGCAATATCGCTCACAAGGGCAAACGCCCGGTCGGTGTTCTCCCGCGCTTGCTTGTAGTCGGTGATGACGGCCTCCTGGTTCATGGCCCAGGTGACAATCGAAACTTCCCACAATTTGACTTCGCGCAGGTGACGGATGCCGTTTTCGTCATAGTCGAAAACAACAGGGTCGTAGCCGATGGACAGTTCATTCAGAACGCCGTCTTTCAGTAACACTTTGATGTCGCGTCCCATCGCCGTGTCGCTGATTTTGGCCTTGATGAAAAGGCCGTTGCTGTCTTCCCTCAGCTCCAGCGGTTTCCCGATGGGCAGGGTGCAGTCATTGTGAAGCGCAAGGATTTTCACGCGCTCCCAGCCTTCGGCGATTGTCTTCGTGAAGGCTCCAGGCTCAATGATGTCGCCGCCGCTGTCCACGTTCCCGCAGACGGCGCCATAGCCGCTGAATATGCCTTGCTCCTCATCGTATTCCTCAGTGGAGAACGTGAGGGATTTGTACTCAGTCTTCATGCTCTTGGTCTTCACCCCCTTCCTGAGTGAAACCTCCCACGCTTTAAGCCCCTTTTTGGGGGCATAATAAAACGGCGATTTGCGGAGATGAGCTACCGCAAGTTTCGCCGTCAGAATGGGGTCGTTGCCGGTGATGTCAGTATCGGGGCTTTCGGTGCCATGCTCCAGCTCGGCGGTCATGCCGTCCGCCAGCGCCTTAGCGTCGAACCGCTCAGATGCGAGGTTGATACCGGCGGCCTCAGCCGCCGCCTTGGCTTGCTCAATGGTAAACATGGTACGCCTCCTATTTATCGAATGTGAGGAAACAGTGACAGTTTACAACCTCGGAGGCGTCGGAACAGTCGGGGTCGCATGGACGCATGAGGCCGTTAGGAAATTTCGCGTCGATGGGGACGCGGACGCCGTTCAGGGCCTTATGGCTCGGCCTCGCCGCCGACATATTGGCGACGTGCCAGGTCTTCCAGGCGGCCCCTGCCTTTTTCATCATGTCGTAGTGGCCGGTCAAAAGGCTTGTGTTACACTCCTGAGTGGCGATAGTCCGGGCGCGGGCGCTGGAGGTCTGCATTTCCTGTTCAATCTGCTTGGCGATGGTCTGTTGCGCGTCGCCATGCTCAAGACCGGCGGCCACGATGTCCGCGATGGCCTGTTGGGTGGTCTGAGTGATGCCCTTGATGCGGGCCCCGCCTCTCAGCTTGGCCGTGGATATGAGCTCCGGCCTCTGGATGTTGGGGATGTTATAGAGCTTGGCGGACACGCCAGCGCCCTTGTCGTAGCTCTCCCGCCACAGCGGGTCAAAGATACTCAGCAGTACGCTTTCCTCATGGGGCCAGTCAATGAGGCTCAGGGTAAAACTGTTCACCAGCAGGGCCCGGTCTGCCTCAGAAAGACTTGCCCAGGCCGCCGCGCTCACTTCCTGGGCGTTCTCGGCGGTCGGGTCGTAGCCAGGGACGCTCGCCATGAGGATGTCCCACACGCTCCGCTCATCCTTCGTCGTGCCTCCCAGGGCGTCGGAAATGCGCTTGCTTTGCTCCCTCAGATACTTCATGGTCGCAATCTCGAACCGCTGGGACTGTTCGCGCTCCGCTTGCATAAGGGCCCGCTGGGCGGCCTGGATTTGGATGTCCTTCTTTTCGTGGGCATACCAGGTGGCGCGAGATTTAGAAGTGACGATTTCAATACCGCTGTCGGCCTCTCCGGCGGCCTCTGAGCCGCTTTCTTCGTCGAGGGGTATTCCGTTATCTGTTATCTCTATGTCCTGCTCTCCGCCCGTTTCAAGCGGTGGTGCGCCCTCTGCAAACTGGAGGTTGGCCGATGCTGTACTCAGCTCGGCGGGGTCGTCGTCCTCCCTCATGTAGATGTCGGAGAATTGGGTTTTGTAAACATCGCCGCCCACCTTGGCTGGGGGCATACCCAGCTTTTCGCGGGCCTCATCCTTGGTCAGCAGTCCGGCGTTCCAGCCGTCCAGGCCGACGGCCTTATCAAACTCTTGGTTTCGGGGCACGATGTCGTCAAAGTGCCATACAAGGTCGCTCCCGAAATATGGGATGAGCTGATGATTGATTGCCTCCTCCCGGCGCTTGAGGTTCGGCATAAGGACGTTTTGGGCATAGATGAACTGAGCCGCCTCGCTGGTGGCCCTGTTGGAGCTCTCAGTGATACCCATGATTTCACGGGGTACGCCGAAATGCTCCAGGACGGCGTTTCGGATGAAAGTACGGCCATTCACCATGTCCATGTCCTTCATGCTGTCGCCTACCTTGTTGATGGTGACTTCACCGTTGACGGTGGCGACGCCGTGGGACTGGAAGACGCCCCGAAAACGCTCTATCCACTCGGCGCGGAACCGCTTGCGCTGTTCCTCGTTGCTCTTAGGCATCCCGATAATCAGGTTCGGGGTGGCGTCGTTGAAGAAAAAGCGTTTCTGGAATTTCGCGGCGTATTCGTCCGTTTCTACCTCATCTGCCAGCGGCTCCGCTTGGCCCAGGCCGCGTTTGAATGGGTCGAGGGGGTTCAGGTCTTTCATCACGAACATATCATCCACCGACACGCTCATAATGGTGCCGCTTGTCAGGCGGATGGTATAGAACGGATGGTCGAGATACGGGGTCATCTGCACCCAATGGGTGGGCACAGGCCACAGCTCTACCGGCATTTCCAGCGCGTCCTTTTCAATGACAAAGTAGCCCTCGCCTTTCAGCTTGAGGTAAATCTCAAAGAGATTCCACAGGGCCGCGTTGCTCATTTCATGCAGGGGGTTGGGGTTGGCCCAAAAGTCCAGAAACGGGTGCGCTGTTACCTCTGTTTCCTCCCCGCTTTCGTCAATGCGGTACAGCTTGCCGGTCGCAAAGGACAGGTCAGAGGCGATGCGGGAAACGACGGCAAGGCGCGGGTTTGTCCGGTATGTGTCAATCCATTCCTGAGTGTTCCGCTCTGGTGGCGTTGTATAACGGGGGAGCATGGCGCTGTCGCCGGTGTAGACCCGCGAGGCATCGCCTCCCCTCCGTCTATTCCAAAACGGCATAAGTTACGCGCCTCCCTTGCGTTTCGGCTTTTTTCCGCACACCTGGATAACCTTGGCGCTGGCGGGGCCTCCGGTCATGGACTGCCACACCTTGCGGGCCTCGGAGGCCGTAGAGGCTCCCCGGATGTACTTTGTCGGCCAGCCGTCAGCCGACACCAAAAAGGTTTTTTTATTACTCATACGTTCCTCCTTAGTCCAGGCTCCAGTCGCTCACCAGCGGGTCGTAGAGGGCAAGGCCCAGGGCATCGCCCATATCTGGAGAAGTCAAGCCGCGTTTCTTCATGGCCTCTTTCTTCTCCAGCTCAATCTTGCCCGCGCTGTTCACGCTGTATTTCCGGTTGGAAAGTTGGCTTATCTGCTTATCGTCGTACCACAGCTTGATACTCTGCGTTCTCAGGGCCTCCCGTATTGCGCCCCACATCAAGCCAGTGGAGGTCTGATAGTCTATGGGGTCGTCCTCGCTGATGGTGCCGCCCTCGCCTCCAAAATGGCACTCCAGAATTTCAAGCTCAAATTCCGGCGGTCTACTGTCGTCATCGGCGTCCCCGTAGGTTCTTTCCAGGCGGTCGTTGACATCTTGGATAATTTCATCCTTTAGCTCCATGAGCCGGTCGTAGACGCCGACGCCCAGGCCGTCGCAATCTATTTTGACGTGGACAGAGGCCCAGGGGTGGCCGGACGCATACCGCTTGATGAGCTGGACGGCGTGACCTGTCAGCTCCATCGTGTCGTTGTGGTGATATATTTCCGGCTGTTCTTGGAGGCGCTTGTCCAGCACCGGCGACAGGACACTTGAATCGTCCCCGTACCGGGCAACGTCTATCCCGATGTCGATACGGTGGACGCGCTCAATCACAGGGGCCTTGGCCTCGCTCGCCTTTTCCGCCCACTCCATCGGTATAAAACTGTCGGGCAGGGCTTTTGGGAACTCACCGGCCACGCGGACGCGGAAAACGTCGCTGTCTTCCCCGAACATATCCGTGATTTTATCTACAAACTCCTGGTCTACTCGGCTACTGTCCCGCCCGTCAACGTGCATGGAGTTATAGATTTCACGGTTTTTATGGTGGCTGTCATAGAAAAAGCCGGTGATTTTGGTAGGGTTGCCGCACATCACCAGTTTTGCGTCCTCGGTGGATAGAGCGCCCAGCACAGGCTCAAAGATGTCGTCCTTGACGCCGCTCGCTTCGTCGATGACATAGAGCAGATGGTCGGCATGAAATCCCTGGAGCGCGTCAGGCTTGCTCGCGGTACGGCCAACAGCAAACCATTCTTCGGGGTGGCCCCTCATGTAGACCTTTTCTTTCGTCCAGATGAGCTCTTGAGAAAGCGCGGGGTTACTCCGTAGCCATTTCGCAATCTCGGCCCACAGGATGTCCCATAGCTGGTGCTGAGTGGGGGCGGTACATGGTATCTTCGGGAATGGGCGCGTGCTCAGAAACCAGATGACAAGCCAGCTCTCAACTGCGCTCTTTCCGATACCGTGTCCGCTCCGTACTGTCGTCATGGGGTATTTGGCTACGCTGTTCAGGATGTCCCGCTGGTGGATGTCCGGCTTGGCCTTGATGACATCTTCCACAAAGTCAACCGGATAATCTGCATAGTACAGAATTGCGTCACTTGTCAGGATGCTCACCTCTTGCACGCCTCCTTTCCCATGCCTCTGTAATAGCGTCGGCCAAAGTGCCGGATTGCCCCTGCTGTCCCTTGTTCGGGTCAGTGTCTTTCAGAACCTCGGCGCGGCTCTCGCGCTCCAGCTTGGTAGCCTCCCGGATGATGGCTATGAGCGTCTTAGGGTCGATGTCCCCAGGCTTCAACTCTGCAAGTGAGGCCAGGGCCTTTTCCTGCATTTTCAGGGCGATGCTGATATGGCGGTCGGTCATCTTGCGGGCCTTTTTGGCCGCCTGGGCGTGGGCTTTCCGCTGGAGGTCATCATCGTAGGCGGCGGCCCTCTCCACCCATCCGTAGGTCGCGCTCCAACGCATGATTAGTGATACACTTTTGCTACACTTTTGACCTACCGCCCGGACGCTCCTATCGGCCCCCATTTCCAGATAGATGTTGAACGCCTCAAACGCTTTCGCACTCTCGCCCTCTTGACGCTCCCACGGCTTGGTGTCGCTACGTCTTGGCATTTCGTCTACCCTCCTTTGCAGGGCCGGTAGCCGCTACTTAACGGCTATCCAACCGCAGAAATTCAGGCACCGCCAAAACATATCAATTTTGGAGAAACCCGCCGTCCGTAGCATATCCTCATTCCAGGCGGGCTTGAGGGGTGA
>Ga0137307_100272_pt1 | contig 26930 bp, 26 predicted proteins | sample NAcewD2O_March_2_FD_97180 | JGI IMG/M metagenome (GOLD analysis project Ga0137307, IMG submission 97180) | Mouse cecal microbial communities from Vienna, Austria - N-Acetylglucosamine amended D2O_March | ecosystem: Host-associated > Mammals > Digestive system > Large intestine > Cecum | place... | reverse complement strand
CAGATCAGGCCGGAGATAAGGCTGTACAGCACTGCGAACAGCGGAACGCCCACCAGCATGCCCACCAGCCCAAACAGGCCGCCGCCCACCAGCAGGGCGAACATTACCCAGAAGCTGGAAAGCCCTGTGGATTGGCCCAGGATCTTCGGCCCCAGAATGTTGCCGTCGAACTGCTGCAGCACCAGAATAAAAATTACAAAGTACAGGGCTTTCAGCGGATCGATCAGCAGGATCAGCATTGTGCTGGGGATCGCGCCGATAAACGGCCCGAAGAACGGGATGATGTTTGTAATGCCGACCACCACGCTGATGAGCATGGTGTACGGCATGTCCAGGATCGACATGCCGATAAAGCACAGAATGCCGATGATGATCGAATCGAGCACCTTGCCGCCCAAAAATCCGCCGAATACACGGTCGGTAAAACGCAGGTTATCCAGAATAAAATTCGTGCGGCGCACGCCGCATACGCTGTACAGAAGCTTTTTGCCCTGCGCGGCAAACAGACGCTTGCTGTTCAGGATATAGACGGCGATGATCACGCCGATACAAAGGTTTTTGGCGAAGGTGAGCGTGCCCATCAGGCCGCTTACCAGATTGGTCAGCTGCGGCAGCATATCGGTTTTCACCCATGCCGTCAGCGCGCCCACCGCTTCGGTGTATACCTGCTGTGCGGCGGATTCCAGCGCCGGATTGCTGCGCAGGGCCTCCTCAAACCATTTTGTCGCGCGCTGAATGCTGTTCGGCAGCAGATCGGATTCCACCAGGCCGATTACGCTGGTGACTACCTGCGGCAGCACCATCGAAAACAGCGCGCTCACCAGCAGCAGCGCCACCAGCACCGACAGCGCCGTTGAAAGCGCCTTCGCGGTGCGGGCCGCCGCAAGAGGCTTTTTCGTGCGCTTTTTTAAAAAGGGCAGCACGACCGCGTAAATGCGGTTGAACAGCGGATTCAGAAGATAGGCGATCACTGCGCCAAATACAAACGGCATCAGCACGCCCGCCGCAGCGCGCAGGCTGTGCGCAAGCTCCTGCACGCGGAACAGCGAAAAGAAAAACAGAATGCTCAGGGCAATGACGCAAAATGCCGTGAGCCCCCAGTGCAAATAAACTTTAAAGGAATCGCGTTTCATAAGGTTTTCCTCCGGATGGGCAAGCTGTATTTTGTATTTGCGGTCGAAAACAGGAAGGGACACGCCGCACGCGGCAGGCCCGGCGGCCGTATCAGCGCCCGGCGCCCGGCGGCGCTTCAAAAAGCTCTGGCGCGGCGGCATCACAAGCCCCTTCATACAACGATCCCGGCGCCGAAAATGCTTCAGTGCCCGCCAGATAATCCATCCAGGCGACACGCGCCCCGTTCCTAAGGTAAACACGCGGCACGCGCCGCCCCACACCGCACAGCACCTCATACCCGATGGAATTTGTCATGGCCGCCACCGCCGCCACGCTGTCGGCCGCTTCGCCGCCGAAGATGACGGCGACATCGCCCGGCGCCGTCTGCGGGATATCCGTTGCATCGACAATGATCTGATCCATACACACACGGCCCAGCACACGCGCCGGGCGCCCGTGCAGCGATACCGTTCCGCGGGAGGAGAGCGCGCGCGGATAGCCGTCCGCGTAGCCGACGGTCAGCGTCGCCGTGCGCACCGCGTGCGGCGCGCGGTAGGTGCAGCCGTAGCTGACGGCGTCTCCCGGCGCCAGCATGCGCACCTGCGAGACAACCGCGCACAGCTGCATTGCCCCGCGCAGGCCGGGCAGCACGGTATCCGGCGCGGGCTGCTCGCCGTACAGAATAATGCCGGGGCGCACTAAATCGAGACGGTATTCCGGCCATGCGAACGTTCCTGCCGAATTGCAGCAGTGGCGCAGAGAAAACGTGACGCCGCGCTTTGCCAGAGCGTCGATCATGCCGCACAGCAGCGCGTATTGACGGCGGGTGTATGCCTCATCCAACGGCGCTTTGCTGTCGGCGGCGGCAAAGTGCGTAAAAATGCCCTCTGCCAAAAGCCCCGGCAGCGCGCAGGCGCGCGCCGCGCCCTGCACGTCGTTTGGCGCAAAGCCAAGGCGCGCCATACCGGTATCGATCTTCAGGTGGACGCGCACCGCCGCGCCCGCACGCACGGCGGCGGCGGAAAGCGCCGCGGCGTAATCGGACGAAAATACGGTTTGCCGGATGTCGTGCGCCGCCAGTGCGGCAGCGTTTTCCGCGGGGGTGTAGCCGAGAATGAGCACCGGCTTTGTCACGCCCGCGCGGCGCAGGCGCAGCGCTTCGTCCATGCACGCCACCGCGAAGGCGTCCGCGCCCTCCCTCTCCAGCAGCGGCGCCACAACGGCATCGCCGTGGCCGTAAGCGTCGGCCTTTACCACAGCCATTACTGCCGCGTCCCCGGCGCACTGCCTCACGAGCCGAAAATTGCCGCGCAGCGCATCCAGATCAATCTGGGCCCAGCAGCGCATTCCCTCCAGGCTCCGGCGGCCTTCGTTTTTCTGGGTTTCGCTCCTGCGATCTTCTTTTTTTTGAGCTTCGTTCATGCCGTATTCGTTCCTCCGGCTGCTGCCAACACATTTTTGCCTTGCCGCCCGGCGCGCCGCCGCTGCTTCGGCTCTTGCCATGGCGGGGCAAGGGCGCCCTACCGGCATAAAAAGCCCGCGCGAAAAATCAATTGAAAGCATCCATTACAGTATAGCATATAGTATAGCACGATTTTTCAAAAATCGAACATGAGGATGCTGGAGTATAAGCGAGAAAAGACGAGCATTTGCGAGCGTGTGAAGAATAAATAAAAAAATTGACAAAAAAGGCTTGACGCGCGGAAAAGGATTCGGTATAATCTATATTGCGCCCTAAGAAGAAAAGCGGCATTCTGCATGCCGCTTGCGCAAAGGGCCTTCAACTGTTTTGCAGATACTATGAGGAGGAACACAAATGAGCACAACTCTTGCCAAGCCCGCCGAGGTAGAGCGCAAGTGGTACATTCTGGATGCTGCCGGCAAGCCCCTTGGCCGCACCGCCGCTGCCGCTGCCGTTCTGCTGCGCGGCAAAAACAAGGTCACCTTTACGCCGAATGTTGATTGCGGCGACCACGTGATCATCATCAACTGCGATAAGGCGGTTCTCACCGGCAATAAGCTGGAGAAGAAGTATTATTATCATCACAGCGGATGGATCGGCGGCATGAAGGCCGTGCAGTACCGCACGCTGATGGCCGAGAAATCCGACAAGGCCATGATGCTGGCTGTAAAGGGCATGCTGCCCGGCAATACGCTGGGCGCGAACGCGCTCAAGCGTCTGCGCGTTTACAAGGGCGCCGAGCACAAAAACGCCGCCCAGAAGCCCGAAGCGTACACGCTGTAAAGAAGGAGGCAATGAGAATGTACGAGACAAAACCCTATTTCTACGGCACAGGCCGTCGGAAGAATTCCGTTGCCCGCGTGCGCGTGTACAACGGTACCGGCAAGATCACCATCAACGATCGTGATATCGACGATTACTTCGGCCTCGAGACGCTGAAGCTCATCGTGCGCCAGCCGCTGGCCGTTGCGGCCGTGGAAGGCAAGTTTGATATCGTCGTGCGCGTTTCGGGCGGCGGCGTTTCCGGGCAGGCGGGCGCCATCCGCCACGGCCTTTCGCGCGCGCTGCTCGTCTACGACGAGAACCTGCGCGCCGATTTGAAAAAGGCCGGTTTCCTCACGCGCGATCCGCGCATGAAGGAACGCAAGAAATACGGCCTCAAGGCTGCCCGTCGCGCTCCGCAGTTCAGCAAGCGATAATCAGCACTTCAAACTGGTTCAAAAATGCTCAAAAACCCCGAAAAACTGCGGTTTTTCGGGGTTTTTCTATTTCACATCTTCTGTTGCAGCTTGTCTGATTCTGGCAGGATTTGAACTGTTCTGACCCTGTTTTCTTGATTAAAAATGGGGCAACCGGCCCTTTTTGACCCCATTATGATTAAAAAATGGGGCAACCGGGAGCCAAAATCGAGCCGTTTTTGAGGTGCTTTTACCCTGTCCCTTGTCCCTCATTTACGAGCTTTTCGTTATGGTTTTTCTTTTGAAAGGGCTGTCCTGATTTGTCAGGATTTGACCAAACTAAATTCGGTTTATCTTTTCTTCCTCATGCCATCCAAACTCTTTGAAGCCGGTGAATGCTCGCACATTTGCGCTACACATCTTTGAGCAGATACTTTGAGCAGATACAATGAAGGCGAAAAGGAGGACTGCACTATGAGGAAGCAGAAATTCAAGATAACCCTCACCCCTGCCGAAAACAGCATCGTAATCCAGAGCCTCAATCGTCTGCGGAACACTCTGTTGCGGGAAAATCGGGACACCGGCTGCGTAGATGATCTTTTGCTCAAAGTCATGTGCGCCCCTGTCAAGAGAATTTGAAAACTACATATTGTACCGACTGAATCAAGCCGTTTATATCTTTATGTTCACGGGCAAGGCGGAAACAAAGAAGAAGCATCTTTTTTGGCTGAAAAGATCTGTGTAAGGGGATGGCAAGTTTTAAGTTTTGATCTACCAGGACATGGCGAAAGAAAAGATGAAAATGGTTCCTTTGACCCCTGGCACGTTTCTCCTGAACTTGATTTAGTTATGAAATATGTGAAAAGGCACTGGAAGCAACACGCTTTATATGCAAACAGCATTGGGGCTTGGTTCAGTATGCTTTGCTTCGAACATGAGCGATTTGAAAACTGTCTGTTTGTATCTCCGGTTCTTGATATGAAACAACTCATTCTTAAGATGATGAGTTGGGCAAATGTCACAGAAGAACAACTGTGTCGGGAAAAGATCATTCCCACCTCATTTGGCCAAACCCTGACTTGGGAATATTGGCAATATGCATTGGAACATCCAATTCTGAAATGGGATTCTCCTACACGAATTTTGTACGGAGAACATGACCATATGATTGATTACAGAGTTGTGGAGAACTTTTCAAAAAGATTTCATTGTACGATGACAGTTATGACACACGGGGAGCATTGGTTCCACACAGAGCAACAAATGAACTTCCTGGGACTGTGGATCAGCAATAACTTTCAGAACAGAAAGGTTTCCCGATTAGAACGCTGAAATACACCCTCTTGACTTTTACTATCAATAATAGTACTATTGTTAATAGTAAAAGTGGAGGTGTTGTCATGTCATCAATAGATTTAGTCATACTCGGTATTGTACTGGAAAAGCCCCAAAGTGCTTATGATATTCAAAAAGATGTGGAGTACCATCATTTTTCACGTTGGACGAAGATAAGTGTACCTTCTATCTATCGGAAAGTTCTTCAAATGAGTGAGAAAGGCTACCTGCAAAGCGACATTGTAAAAGGTGGTAAGTTTGCAGATAAAGCAATCTATTCAATTACCGACAAGGGCAGAGTGTATTTCAAGGAACTAATGGCCTTTTATGCCGCTGGCCCGATACCGCTGTTATTTGATTTCAATGTGGTCATTACCAATCTGAACAAGATGGATAAAGTTGAAGCAATGGAGCTGGTTTCGACTTTGCGCCAGAGCATACAGTCCTCGGCTGAATTAAACGAGGGCTATGCTCAGGAATTTGCAGACATTCCTCTGGTTGGGAGAACAATTTTTGAGCAGCAGCAACTGCTTTACAATGCTCTCCTTGAATGGCTGAAACACTTTGAAGGGCAGTTCTTGCAAGAATGATTACCGATTCTAAAAGTAGTCTAACCATTCTATTTGAGGCTCCATTTTGGATTGGCATATATGAGAGATCGTGCAACGGTAAGTATGAGGTGTGCAAAATCACTTTTGGTGCAGAACCAAAGGATTATGAGGTTTATGAGTTTCTGCTGAAGAATTGGCACAAGCTGAAATTCAGTCCGCCTATCCAAGCGGAAGTTATTGCAGAACGAAAAATCAACCCTAAACGTATGCAGCGTGAAATAAACAGTCAACTGCAAGATAAGGGAATTGGTACCAAAGCACAGCAAGCCCTTAAACTCCAACATGAACAGTGTAAGTTAGAAAGAAAAACAAAGAGCCGAGAGCAACGAGAAGCAGAAAAGGATCGCCTATTTGCTTTGCGGCAGGAAAAAAAGAAAGCCAAACATCGAGGGAGGTAAGCATCTATTTCATATTTGTTCATTCCTCTTGACTCTCACGTTACGTCATGGTGTATGCTGAAAAAAACAAGAAAGGAATGTGACTATATGAAATTAAGCTATGTACGTTCGGATGCCGTCTACAAAAAAATAATGGAGGCTCCCGTCGAAAAGAAAAATGACATTTACCGGTATGAGCTGATGATGCCTTTTAAAGGCAAGTGGGACTGCTATCAAATCCCCATGAAGGCAGCTACACCTAATGGCTATGACATTATTATGGCAAGTGATATGCTGGGTCTTATCTCTCCTACAAAGGTAGATCAGTCACAAAAAGCAAACATTGAGAGCCTTTCATCGGATCGGCTCTGGGTATCTTGTGAGCAGTCCATCCGGAAATCCTTGGAATGTTTTTTGAACAATGGGATTGAGCTACCCGTCAGCGAGTATCTATTTACGATTTTACTGGCAAACGCCGAGAGCCCCTATACCTCTTTGAATGAAGGGTATTGTGGCGATGGTGGCATTCCGGGGTATATCATGGCGTGGCTGATCCCCAATGAATTTACACTGACTCGCCTTCCTGTTGCGCTGGCCCACGAAGTAAACCATAATGTGCGCTTTCAGTTTATTAAGTGGCGGAATAGTATCACCCTTGGGGAGATGATGGTCAGCGAGGGCCTTGCTGAAAACTTTGCAACTCATTTGTATGGCGAGGACAAGGCAGGCCCGTGGGTAACCAAAACAGATATGCAAACCCTGAATGAGTACATCAAACCTATTATTCACGATGGACTGAATGTTCAAGGGCTTGAGAATCTAAACGCCTACCTCTATGGTGACGAGATGGCCGCGATGCAAAATTTCCCCTGTGTTGGATTGCCCTACTGTGCTGGCTACGCTTGCGGGTATCATTTGGTTAAACACTACTTGCAAAAGACAGGAAAAAGCATTATTGAAGCCACGCTGCTGCCTGCAAGTGAAATTTTAGAAACTGTGGAGGATTTTTGGGATGAATGATAGGAGGATGACAGTACATGAAGTTGCTGACCTAACCGGTATCACAATACGGACATTGCACTACTACGATGAAATAGGACTTTTGAAGCCTACTATGGTTACAGACAGTAAATATCGTTTGTATACTGATGATGATTTGAGCCGGTTGCAGGAAATTCTATTTTTTCGTGAAGTGGGATTTGCATTGAAGGAAATCAAGAGCTTGCTCGGTTCTCCTAATTATGACCGGACAGAAGCGTTGAAAAGACACCTTGATATTTTGCAGGCGCAAAAGGATCGTATTGATGCTCTGATCTCCCTTGTTAAAACAGAAATAGAAGGAAATCCCGTCCCGTCTTTTGCACCTTTTTCAGATACAAAAGTGCTTGAGCTGAAAGAGAAATATAGGTCGGAAGTTTTGGAACGCTGGGGTAATACCCATAGTTTCAAAGAATATGAAGCAGCATTTCTGTCGCAGCCAGAAAAAGGTCAACGAAATCAGTTAGAAAGATTTCTTTCTGTGTCTAAGGATACCTTTGAGAAATTAGCTCAATTTCAAGCTCAATCTCCTGCCTGTCAAGAAGTGCAACAAATCGTAAAAGAGTGGCAGCAGTATATCTCTGAATCCTTCTATGAATGTGATAATCAAATTTTGCTCTACTTAGGGCAACTCTACATCAGTGATGAACGCTTTTCCAATTATATAAATGGGTTTAGCAGCGGAAATTTGGCGTCTTTCTTCAGTGAAGCAATCAACATTTTCTGCGCAAAGGACAAAGAGTAAAGGGGGGATGATATGGATGCAGAATGGATATTGTGTCCTCTTTGTGGAGGTAAAACCCGTGATAAAATAAGAGAGGACACAGTTTTGGTTAATTATCCTCTCTACTGCCCGAAATGCAAACATGAATGTTTAATCAAAGCAGAACATTTACACATTACTGTCATCAAAGAGCCAGCCGCAAAGACGCAGAGCCGATGAACTTGTGAGTAATCACAGTCATCGGCTCTTTTTTATTCTTTAGACTGACTTTCCAATGCGGCTTTTATTGTAGCTTTAATTATTTGAATGGAACGCTCATCGCAACTATATAACATACGGACAAGGCTTTCCATCTCGGATTCTTGTACCTGCTTTTCAGGGAAGAAAATCTGATCCGGCACAATAGCCAGTTCGCGGATGAGCTTGTAAAGGATTTCGTAGCTGGGCTTTTTCCCTTCGTTTTCTATACGATATATAAACCTTTCGGTAACACCTACCTTGTTAGCCAAGGTTTCTACGGTCATGTCCGCCTTTGCACGAGCGTTCTTTATGATCTCTCCGAGTATTTCATGCTGATTCTGCACTTTTAGTTCACCCCCTCTTTCTATTTTAATAATCTATGCCAGTTTGATAATGGCATAGTAGTTCAAATTTTAGAGAACTGAAAGTGCGGAAAATAGTGAACCAGAGAGAAAACATACCCTGTCAATAAAAAAAACGAGGTATTGGCAGGGGGCTTTGTCATGTCCATCCTTCCATCCCGCGTTTAGGTTTGGAGGGATATTTTTATGCGCTGGAATGCCCGCGCTTCGTTGCTAATCAGAAGCAGCGAGTTTGATTTGATAAAATAGGCCGATTGCGTTCTGATGGTACACGGCCAAAAAAAAATTCCTGCCATGTAGCGGGATCGTCCACCCTTCCTGGTGAACTGTCATGCCATAATACATACGAACTAAAAAGAAACGCACTTGCTGTGTGGGGAATGGCCCCACCATGCAGGTGCGTTTTTGTATATCACCACAGCTTATTCCCACGGTGCCGTGACCCCCCGATCAGTCTGAATTTCTCAAAATTCAGACTGATCGGAGGTAAACAGCGTGGAAGCTGGCAAAAAAAGAATATGGATTCGCGGCCAATATGTTGAGGTCACGGATGAAGTGTATATGGCCTATACGCAAGCCGACAGAAAGATGCGTTACTTTGAGAACGATTTGAAAACCGAACGGTTTGTTCTCGGAAAGGAGGGCCAGATGGTACGAGTCATCCCCAGCCGCGAAGATTCTTTAGACCGGCTGATGGATGAAAATGCCCAGCAGTTCCCTAACGAGGAGAGTGTAGAGAACACGGTGCTTCATAAGCTGGAGGTGGACAAGCTACATACTGCCCTGGCGATGCTGACCCCGGAGGAGCAGGCTTTGATCCAGGCATTGTTCTTTGAGGAAAAGACAGAGCGGCAGTAAGCTTGAGCCGATTCCCGATGCGTTCTTCCATCCTCTGTGCGAAAAACTGAAGATGTACGATTTTATGGGAATAAGGTTGACGCGGTGTCAGAATGGTGGTATATTCATGGCGCTGACGCTGTGTCAGAATATATTGGCGGATGGGGAGGGCTTCGTATTCGGAAAATGCCTTTCCTTCAAAAAACACCGGAAAAATAAGGAGAATACAAAATGCCAAAAGGATCGCCGGAGCTGACGGAGGCCCGCAGGGAGGAAATTATCAACGCCTGTGAAAAGCTTTATCAGACGAAGAGCTTCCGAGAGATCACCATCAAAGAGATCGGAAACGCAACCAGCTTCACGCGCACATCCATTTACAACTATTTTCAGGCGAAAGAGGAGATCTTCCTTGCCCTGCTGAAACGCGAGTATAAGCTGTGGAATTCCGCGCTGAAACAGACCATGGAACAGATCGGCGCCATGACAAAGGAGGAGTTTGCCGCCATGCTGGCACACTCTTTGGAGGAGCGCGCCCAGCTTTTGAAGATTATGGCCATGAATCACTACGATATGGAGACCGGAAGCCGCCCGGAACACCTGAAGGCGTTTAAGCTCGTGTACGGCGAATCCCTGCGCACGGTTACGGCCTGTCTTCACCGATATTTCCCGCAGATGACAGCCGAACAGAAACAGGATTTTATCTATACCTTTTTTCCGTGTTTATTCGGCATCTATCCTTATACGCATGTCACCGAAAAGCAGCGGGCGGCGATGGATGCGGCGGGCATCGATTATGTGTTCCTGTCGATTTATGAGATCACCTATCACTGTGTAAGAAAGCTGCTGGGGTAAGCGCAAAAGCATTTTTTTAAGGAGGATATCAAACATGAAATATGCGAAGCTTGGCAGATCCGATCTGACGGTTTCCCGCATTTGTATGGGCTGTATGGGCTTTGGCAACGCGTCTGCCGGCCAGCACAGCTGGACCGTAGACGAGGAACAGACACGGCAGATCATCCGGCACGGCCTGAACCTGGGCGTTAATTTTTACGATACGGCCATCGCCTACCAGAACGGCACCAGCGAGCAGTTTGTCGGGCGCGCACTGCGTGATTTCGCAAAGCGGGACGAGTATGTGATCGCTACCAAGTTTACGCCGCGCACGCAGGACGAGATGGATGCAAACGTCAGCGGTCAAAAGCACATTGCAAATTCTCTGGAGCAGAGCCTGAAAAACCTCGGAATGGACTATGTGGACCTTTATATCTGCCATATGTGGGATTACAATACGCCCATCGGGGAGATCATGGAGGGGCTGCACAGCGCCGTTCAGGCGGGAAAGGCCCGGTATATCGGCATCTCCAACTGTTTTGCGTGGCAGCTTGCCAAGGCCAACTTCTATGCCCGGGAACACGGCCTCACCGAGTTTGTGTCCATACAGGGACATTACAATCTGCTCGCCCGCGAGGAAGAACGGGAAATGGCGCCCTTCTGCGCCGATCAGAACATCGCCCTGACGCCGTACAGCGCTTTGGCCGGGGGACGGCTCGCAAAGCGGCCCGGCGAGACCTCTAAGCGGCTGGAGCAGGACACCTACGCCAAATTCAAATACGACGCCACCGCACAGGCGGACGGCAGAGTCATCGCCCGTGTGGTGGAGCTGGCAGATGCGCACGGCGTTTCCATGACAGAGATCTCTCTGGCGTGGCTGCTGACAAAGGTGACCGCCCCGGTGGTGGGCGCGACAAAAATCTCCCATGCGGAGGGCGCGGCAAAGGCCGTGGAGCTTGCGCTGACACAGCAGGAGATCAACTATCTGGAGGAACTGTATGTACCCCACGCGCTTGTCGGCGTGATGGCGCAGAACGGCAAGCAGAAAGCCGGAAATGCAGTATAAAACAGAAAGCCGGAACGGCAGTATCAAGCAGAAAGCCGGAAATGCAGTATAAAACAGAAAGCCGGAACGGCAGTATCAAGCGGAAAGCCGGAACGGCAGCAGAAATAAAAATCAAGGGGAGCAGCAGCATGGAAAGGATCACACAAACCGCGGGCAGAGATCCGCTTGGCGATTTCGCGCCGAATTTTGCCCACTTCAACGATGACGTTCTTTTTGGCGAAAACTGGAACGATCCCGGGATCAGCCTGAAAACCCGCTGCATCATCACCGTTGTGGCGCTGATGTCCTCGGGAATCACGGATTCGTCCCTGACGTACCATCTGGAAAACGCCAAAGCCCACGGCGTAACAAAAGCGGAGATCGCCGCCATCGTCACCCATGTCGGCTTCTATGCGGGCTGGCCAAGGCGTGGGCGGTATTCCGGCTGGCAAAGGACGTGTGGAACGAAACAGAGCCGGGGCTCACGGAAAAGGAACAGTATCAGAATACGATTCTGTTCCCCATCGGCGCGCCCAACGACGGCTTTGCGCAGTATTTTATCGGGCAAAGCTATCTTGCGCCGGTATCCAAAGAACAGGTGGGTATTTTCAATGTCACCTTTGAACCGGGCTGCCGGAACAACTGGCATGTGCACCATGCCGACAAGAGCGGCGGGCAGATCCTCATCTGTGTCGGCGGAAGGGGATATTATCAGGAGTGGGGCAGGCAGCCTGTGGAAATGTGCCCCGGCGACAGCATCAACATTCCCGCAGGCGTAAAGCACTGGCACGGCGCGGCGCCGGATAGCTGGTTCAGCCATCTTGCCGTTGAGGTGCCGGGAGAAAACGGCTCGAACGAATGGCTGGAGCCGGTGGACGAAGCACAATACGGAGGCTTGAAATAACAAGGAAAGGGCGCGCCGCAGATCTCCTTTTTGCAGCGCGCCCTTTTTCTCAATCCAAAATATCGCTCGACCAGCCAATGTCCTCGCCGTCGCCGCCGGAGGGTGCTGCAGGCTCGCCGCCTCCGCCGCTGGGGGGCGCGGCAGGGGCGCCGCCGCCTCCACCGCCGGCGGCGGCGGCCGGGGCCGAGGCCGAGGCCGAGGCCGGCCTGCGGGTGGGAACCGGCACGGAGGCCGCCGCAAAGGAAAACTGCGGCGGCAGGGCGTCTCCGCCGCTTTCCAGTGCCGTTTGGGGCGATGGATACTCTTCCCAGACGGCGGGCGGGGCATAGGGGTCGGCAGCCGAAAGCTCTTCCAGCGTGCCGGCGTTGTGCCAGCCGCTGCCTGCCGTCCACTCTACAGCCCCGTTGTTGATCCGTACAAGAACGTCGCCCGTCCGGGCTGCACCGGGGGCGCCGGCCGGCGCTTCGTCCGGTACGGCCTGCATGGCGTCTATCGCCGCAGGCTGCCCGCCCGCGGCCCCGGTCAGCGGGCCAAACACGCCGCCGAAGGCGCAGCCGACTCCCACGCAAAACGCGGCGACCGCGCCGGCGGCCGGCAGAACGATCTTTGCCGCTTTCGCCCATGCGATTTGTTTCATTTTATTGCCTCCTGTATCTGAAAGGTCATTTCGCCTGCGCAAGGATCTCGCGCAGGAACGCATCTTCCCGGCTGCCGGCCGCGTATTCGCCCCGGCTGATGAGCCGTTCGGCAAGGTAACAGATGCTGCGGGCCAGCGGCGGGCCGTACAGGGTATAGGTCTGGCCGTTCTTTTCAAGAATGATATACCCGCGGAAGGCATACTCTACCTTGTATTTTTCGGCCGGAAGATTCACCAGTACCGAGGTGAACCGCTGGCGGCCTCCTACCGTCTCGAAAACGTAATCGTTGGTTTTTCCGTTTTCAATCCAGAAGCTTCGCCCGCTCGCCACCTTTTCGCTGCCCAGCACAAAGGGATACGCACCGGCATATTTCTGGTTCATTACAAGGGTGCCGTACTCCACCAGACGAAATCCGTCCAGCCCGGCCGAGCTGCGCAGCGCGTCTTTGGCTGCGGCGGCGATGCCGGTTTTGAACCGAATGCCAGCATTGCCCGAAATGCGGATCGAAAATCCGTGATAGGTGAGAAGATCCTGCAGAGCCGTCTGCTCGTCGGCGGTGTAAGCGTTGTTTGCGTACCGAAGCAGCCAAACCCGCATGCCGGTGGGCACGCCGCTTTCGTTGGTGGGGTACCAGGTTACGGTGCGGGCAGAGGCGCCGGGCAGGGTAAGCTGCGCCGTGCCGCCGCTGCAGGCGGTCGGATATGCGATGCCGTCCACGTACACCGTCTCCTGCGCGGCCGTGCTGCCCAGCTGCAGGCGAACGGTATAGTCCGGCTCGGCGGGGCCGGGCGGCGCAACAGGCGGGGTAACGGGTTCCGCCCCGCTGTGCCGGCGCACCGTCAGGCAGTTATTGGAGGTTACATATGCCAGATAAAAGTCCTGGCCCACTACGGCGATCTTTAAATCGGATTCGGTGATCGAGCTTGCGATATCCCCGCCCAGCATCTGCCAGGCACTTCCGTCCCAATAGCGAAACCGCAGGGTCTGGTTCCGCTCGCCCTCCAATGTGCAGGCGTAAAGCTTCTGCCCGTTGTAGACAAGCCGAAGCGCTTTGATGTTATCGGGCAGGCCGTCCAGCCGCGTCCAGGCCGAGCCGTCGTATACCCGCACGCCCTCGGCTGGCAGCACCTCTGTGCCGGAACCCGCATATATGGCCAGCTGCGCGCCGTTTGCCGCCGCTGCGTGCAGATTGCCGAACGGTACGCCCGTGTCCAGCAGCTGCGACCAGCCGCTGCCATCGAACAAAGTCACCCGGCTGGTACTGCTTGCCCCCGCGGAAGAATCGCTGTATACTACGGCCAGCTTTCCGCCATATTCGCACAGGGCGGGATTGGCAAGGTAGCTGCTGACGCTCAGATCCGCAATGGCCGGTCCATTGCCTGCCAGCCGGATAAAGGTGAGCGTTTGATTTTGGTTTTTGCAATAGGCAAGGTAGAGCGAATCATGATATTCGATCAGCTGGAATTCGTTGATATAGCCGTCCGGCGCTGCATATTGCTCTGCCAGACTGCCGCCGGCATATTTGTAAACAGCGGGAATGATCCCGCTGTTTGTGGTTGCCAGCCACAGCTCGCCCTGATAGAACGCAAGGTCTGCCGATGGGTTTGGGCTCAGGCCGGAGAGGGTGGCCGCCTCGGCCCAGCCGGTTTGCTCGGCATACCGGCGCAAGGTCAGCGTGGTGCCGGAAGGCATGGCATGGGTGGTGTATAAAACCGAGCCGTCGGCGGCAAGGGATACTCCGTTTGAGGCCGCGCCGACGACCGGCGCGCCCACCGAGGGCCAGAGGGCGTCTTGCTCGTAGGAGGCGAATTCCACCGTAAAGGTCAGCAGCTGCTGGTCATCCGAAAGGGTGATATCTTTGATCGCGACGCCGCTGTTTTTGCCGCTGCTGTAAAACAGAAGATCCTGGCCGAGACAATCGGCAGAGAGGTCGGTGGAGCCATACGAGGTGCGGCCGGGGCGGGGCTGGCCGCTGCCATCCGTATAGGGCTGCGGCCAGAGCGGCGCATCCACTGCATACGAGGCCACATCGTTAATCTCGGTATTGCCCGCCTGGCGCGGCCGGAAGACGTAGATGTAGTTTTGTCCGTTGTAATTGCTTTGCGGCTCTACCGCCTCGTCCACGCGGTAAAGCAGCAGGCCGCCCGGCAGCGAGCCGAGAAAATGCTGATCAAAGCTGCCTTTTGCCGCACAGCGGTACTCGGCCACAAAATATTCGGTGTCCGACAGCGGCGTGCGTATTTTGCACGCGGTGTGATGCTGCCCGTTCCACTGGTCGTTCACGCTGGGCAGCCGGAGCGTTACGGTTTGCGTCTGGGTAAGGGTGGGGATCGTGGGGATCCAGCCAAGCTGTTCGCGCAGAACTTCCAGCGGATACTGCGGGTGCAGCAGGGTTCTGGACATGATGCTCCAGATCCCGACGGGAGCATCGGTTCCGCCACCGCCGCGATAAAGATCGGGCAGCCCCAGCGTATGCAAAAATTCATGGGTGATCACGCCGGAATGACTGACCAGGGAGTCGGCCGAAAAATCCTCCTGCAGCAGGTTGTAAGTGGCTACCTGAAGACCCTGGAACATCTCACTGCCGGCATAGCTTGTCGCGTGAGAAGCGGGAAAATGATTTTTATCCTTCAGCTCCGGCAAGAGGATGGTGAGATTGTCCAAAATGCCCTTTGAATCGTTGTCCAGTACGACTCCGGTCGGCAGCTGGATCGTGCCGTTTCCCAGCGCGGCGATAATCTCCCGCACCATCGCGCTTTCGTTGCTGCCGGCATAATACTCCTCGTTGTTTGCCAGCTGCAGGGTATTGCAATAGGCGCCAAGGCCCGTTCCGGCCGTTTCCTGTGGGAAGTAATTTTTCACGGTAAGCTTTCCGTCGGAGACCGTCCGAATGTAATTGGAAAAGGATTCCGGATCGGTATCATATAGCCTGCGCACGATCTGCCAATTCTGGGGCAGGCGCAGAAGATCCTGATCTTCGGATGTATCGCTGAAGCGCACCGCGATGACAAGGTTGGCCAGGGTACCTTGGGCACGGGTGGAGTTGGGCGCGATCAGCTCGCCAAACGCCAGCGCCGGAAAGACGAACGGCGCGGCGGCCAGCAGAAGGCAGAGCGCAAGGCAAAGCCCGCGGCGCGCCCTTTGGCGACGCTGTAGGCCCATGCGGCGGCCGGTACGGTGTTTCACTCAAGATTCCTCCTCTGCCTGGGGCAGCGGCAGCCACGCGGCGCCGACACCCTGTTCCTCTTCAACCGTTTGCGGTCGGGTAAGCGTCAGATAATTGAGCCCGGCTGCATCGTAGCCCACGGTTACAGTACCGGCCATACCCCGCTGCTGGACGGTGGGCCGGCCTTCTTCGTCGAATACACCGGCGTATACGCCGGACGGGCTCTCCGGCAGATCGCCCCAGCGGGCGGGCAGGTTCTCTTCGTGGGGAATGCTGTAAACCGTAAAGGCCGTTTCGCCTGTGAACAGGCCGCCCTTCAGCGTACTCTCCACCCGCAGAAAAGCGCCGCTGTCAAAGCGCAGACAGTCTGCCTGCGCCGCGCCTTCGCCGCCGTTGGACAGAGATTCGCAGCGCAAAACGGCAGCGGTCAGCGGGGTGATGCGCAGGCTCAGCGCCTGCCCGTCGGGCAAAGCCAGACACATCTCAAAAACCGGCAGCGTGCCGTCGATCCATGCAGTCAGCTCGCCCTCGGCGCCTTCCTGCGGCGTGCTGCGATACCGTCGCGCGCCAGCGCCGGTGGTGGGCATCACGGCGTTGAGCCAATCGGCATTCTGCACCCGATCGATCAAAGCCGGCATGTCGCCCGCTGCGGCCGCCTCTACCGCCTGCCGCAGCATTTGCGCCGTTTCGTCGCGTTCCTGCGCGATCGGGACAACAACCTCTTCCAGACAGGCCGCGGCCTCCCGGCCGTCGGCGCGGCGGGCGGCCAGCTCCCAAAGGTCGCGGGCGGCGCGGGCCTCGCCGTCCTCCAGCATCCGGCGGCCCAGACACACCATCTGGGCGGTATCCAGCTCGCTGCGCTCCTGCAAAACCAGATAGGCCTCCTTCATGCCGGGGCCGCTCAAAGTCTCGTCCGCGCCGGCGGCCAGCCGCCGGTACAGCGCGCTGTCCAACTGCCCGGGAAAAGCCTCCTCGGCGGCAAGAATGGCTTTTTGCACATCTTCCTCAGAGACAGCGTCCCCGAGCGGATCGGCGCTCTTATCTTCTTCACTCTGCGCCGCGCCGGCACCGTCCGCCGCCGCAATTGCTTCATAGGCGGCACGCTGCAGCGAAGCAAGGGTCGGCGGCTCGGCGGCCTCGTCCTGCGGGGCATGGCAGCCGGCCAAAAGCAGGGCTGCGGCAAGCAATACGCCCGCGAATTTGCCTCGGATGTTCAATGGCATCGATACACCTCATTCTGCGATCCCGATTCGGCCTTTTTTCGCTCTGGTCGGAGGCTGCCGGCCGTTTTTCCGGATCGTCTGCTTTCTTGTACTTTATTATACGGGCGGAGCCTTTCGCTGTCAACAGGCGCCGGTGCCAAAAGGGCGGAACCGGTACAAAGAAAGGAACCGGCGCAAAAACGGCAAACCGGCTATGGACAATTCCGAAAAAATCAAGTATAATAAGGCACAAAGGCTGTCTAACACCGTAAGTACGGCGTTTTGCCGGGCAAAGCCAATTTGCTGCCCCGGGGCTGTGATGCAGCCTCGGTTTTTTCTCTCTCTGCGCCGGCAGCCCGCCGCGGGGAGGTATCGCCGGAGGCGGAACCATGAACGGATTCGATCCCGAAACACTGCAGTTTTTTGCGCAGCAGCCGGATGCGCTGCCGCTGTACGGCGCTTTTTTGGAAGGCGTGTATGCGCTGGACGCCGCGGTGCGGATCCGTGTACAAAAAACGCAGATCACCCTTTCAAACCGCTGCGTATTCGCCTGTGTTTCCTTTGCCCGCGTGCGAAAAAAATCGCTGCTGCCAAAGCCGTATCTCGTTATTACGCTTGGGCTGCCGTTCGCGCTGGATTCCGCGCGCGTTGCGGTAAAAACCGAGCCCTATCCCGGGCGCTGGACGCACCACATTGTGCTCTCCCGCCCGCAGGACGCGGATGCCGAGCTGGCCGAATGGCTGCGGCTGGCCTATGATTTTTCGATGCAGAAGTGACAGGGAGCGCATTTTGCTCCATGGGAGGCTTTTCGTGAAAAACGAACTCGATGATCTGCTCAACAATGTGTTTGGCTCACGTATGCCGCGCACGGGCGCAAAATCGCCCGATGCGGAAAAAGGCGCGCAAAAAAACGCTGTGCCGCAATTGACGCTGACGCCGGACAATACGCCGCAGGCGCGCCGTGCGGCGAACGCAGCCGCCGCTTCGCGGCGGGGTGCGGCGGGCACGGCTTCGCGGACGGGCACGGCGCGCGGTGCGGCGCGGCCCGGGCAGGCGGCGGGGCGCGCCGCACAAAGCCCCTTTGGGCAGGCGGGCCTTGCGGCGGCGCAGCCGCCGGAAAAACCGAACCCGTCGCCGTCCTCCGATTGGGCGGCCGTCGAGCGCCGCGCCGCCGAGGCGAAAAAAGATCTGGAGGCGCTGGAACGGGCCGTGCCACAAACGGGCGCGGCGCTTGGCGACGCTATTTTGCGCCAGCGGCAGCAGATCGACGCGCTTTCCGATATCCGGCGCATCAGCCGCGAGCTGGAGCAGCCGGAGGTGCGCGGCCTTGCCGCGCCGGAGCCGTCCGCGCCGCAGAGAGAGGCGCCGCCCACGTCTGCCGCGCCGCGCGGCAGAGCGGGGCTGGAGGGCTTTGAAGGCCTTGCCGAGACACTGGGCAAAACCGTTTTGGGGCAGACGGAATATCTGCAAAAGCTGGTAATCGCGCTCAAGCGCCCCTATGTGATGGGGCATACGGGCGAAAGCGCCCGCAGCGCGTTTTACGTTACCGGCCCGGCGGATACGGGCAAACGCCTCAGCCTTACGGCCGCGGCGAAAGCGCTGACAGAGACAGGCGTATTCACCGACGAAAATATCGCGTGGATGGATCTGTCGCTGTATCCCACCGCCGCCGAGGAAAAGCTGTTTTTGCAGGATCTGTATATGGCGCTGGCGGCCAAGGGCGATGTGGTGGTGTTCGAGCATTACGAGCGCTGCCAGCCCGCGTTTTTAACGGTGCTGGACAATCTTGTCCGGCGCGGCAAAAGCCCCCTGGCCGGACGCTATGTGATGCAGAACGGGCGGCTGATCGACGCGGGCGGCGCGCTGGTGACAGACGCGGTGGGCGCGCTCACGCCGCGCGGCAAATATCTGGTGCTGCTGGACGAGGCGCCTGTGGCAAAGCTGGCCGATCGGTTCGGTGCGCCGTTTGTAACGGCGCTGGGCGATGTGTGCGAGACGCAGCCCCTCGAGCCAAAGAGCCTTGCCGCCGTGGCAAAGGCCGAATTTGAGAAAATGGCCGCGCGTGCCCGGCAGACGCTGGGCTTTGCGGTGACGGCTTCGGAGCGCGCGCTGGAGCTTGCCGCGCATAGCGGCGGCCGGGCGCCGGGCGCCGGGGGGATCCTGGCGTTTTGGGAACGCGCCTATCGCGCCTTGGCGCAGTACCGGCTGGAGCACGACGGGACGCCCGGCTCTGCCGCGTTGGATGTGGACGGCGGACGGCTGACGGCGGAACTTGGCGCGGGCGCGCTGGATCTGCTGGCGCTGCTGCCCGAGGCGTACCGCGGCGAGCTGGAGGCCGTGAAGGCCGAGCTGGAAAGCGTTGTCGGCCTGGCCGAGATTAAGCAATATGTGCTGAGCCTTGAAAAAAACTTCGCCGTACAGGCGCGCCGCAGGGACGCGGGCCTGAAGACGGCCGAGGTTTCGATGCACATGATCTTTACCGGCAACCCCGGCACGGGCAAAACGACCGTCGCGCGGCTCATCAGCAAATACCTGAAGGCCATCGGCGTGCTTACGGGCGGGCAGCTGGTGGAGGTAACGCGCGCCGATCTGGTGGGCCGCTATGTGGGCCACACCGCGCCGCTTACCACAAAGGTGCTGAAATCGGCGGTGGGCGGCGTGCTGTTCATCGACGAGGCCTACAGTCTGTATCGCGGCAGGGAGGACAGCTTCGGCCTTGAAGCCATCGATACGCTCGTGAAGGGGATGGAGGATTACCGCGGCGATCTGATCGTGATTCTTGCGGGCTATTCCAACGAAATGCAGCAGTTCCTGACGGCGAACAGCGGGCTGAAAAGCCGCTTTCCGAACATTATGGAATTCCCCGATTACACGGGCGAGGAGCTGCTGGCCATTGCGCGGCTGCAGGCAAAGGGCAAGGGCTACGAGATCGACGGGCGCTGCGATGCAAACCTGCTGCTGTATTTTAACACCGTACAGATGACGCGTGCGCGCGATGCAGGCAACGGACGGCTCGCGCGCAACAAGGTGGAGCAGGCGATTTTAAATCAGTCAAAGCGTCTTGCCGCACAGCCGGAGGCGGAGCTTTCGCAGCTGCTGCCGGAGGACTTTGATCTGACGGACGCAAAAACGCAGCGCTTCGCCGGCGAAGCGCCGGCCCCGTGAGGGGCGCTTTTATGGGCGCGCAGCGTTCAATCGCCGGCGTCCGGCGCATTGAAGAAAAAAGGATGAGGCAAAGGCTGTGCCGCCGGCCGGTCTGCGCGGCCGCTGGGGCGGCTTTTCAGAAAAAACGGAGGCTTGAAACAATGATCGAGATCACCATGCAAAACGGCAAAACCATCCGCATCGAGCTGGACGCGGCCGCCGCGCCGCTGACAGTGGAAAATTTTACAAAGCTGGTCAACGAGGGCTTTTACGATGGGCTTACATTTCATCGCGTGATCCCCGGCTTTATGATCCAGGGCGGCTGCCCCGAGGGCACGGGCATGGGCGGCCCGGGCTATGCCATCAAGGGCGAGTTTGCCGCGAACGGTGTGGATAACCCCATCCGTCACACGCGCGGCGTCATCAGTATGGCGCGCAGCCAGGCGCCCGATTCGGCGGGCAGCCAGTTCTTCATCATGCATGCCGACGCCCCGCATCTGGATGGGCAATACGCCGCGTTTGGCCATGTGGTGGAGGGCATGGAGGTGGTGGACGAGATCGCCGCCGTGACGACCGATTTTCGCGATAAGCCCAAAACGCCCGTGGTGATGAAGACCGTGCGGGTGGTGGAACAGGCAGAATAAGCAAGGGGAAGGGCGGCCCGGCAAAGCATGCAATGGTTTAAAAAACTGTTTTCCTTTTTTTGGGATAAAAGCCTGCTGATTTTTTTGATTATTGGCGGGCTGAATACCGTCGTCAGCGTAATGGGCAGCCAGCTGCTGTACGGCGTGCTGGGATACTGGGGCTCGACGGCGCTGATGTTTGCCGTTTGCAGCGTATTCAGCTTTATCTTCAACCGCAAATACAGCTTTGAAAGCAAGGCCCCGCTGCTGCAAAGCGCCGTGCGCTTTTCGCTGGTGATCGCGGGATGCTACCTGCTCAGCTTCGGCCTTTCGGATCTGATCGTGCCGGGATTTCTGGCGCGGTTTTTCCCCGTGGTTCCCGAGGCGTGGCGCGGCCGCATTGCCATGCTGGCGGCACAGGTGATCTTTACCGGGTGCAACTACTTGGGCCAGCGGCTGTGGGCGTTTAAAGAGTAAAAAGCCCGGGGAGGACGAAGACGAAAAAGAGCAAAAACCAGAGCGGCGCCGGAAAAGCCCGCCAAAGAAAGAAAAGCGGCCTGAGAATGGCGTTAGCCATCCTCAGGCCGTAGGTTTTTGCGCTTGCAGGAAGCGCTGCCCCGGAAAACGGGCCGGGATCACGCGGGCCGGGGCCGTTTTGCCGGGCCCGCCGGGCTGCAAAGCGGGGAAAAGCCCGCCTGCGCCCGCGCTTAAATATAGGTATCGATATAGCTCTGGCCGGGGAACGACGCGGGCACAGACTGAGCCAGATCTTCGATCAGGCTCAGGGCCTGCTGCTCCATGCCCTCCATCGATTTTTTCAACAGGGCCGTGCTGTAAGCGGTTTCCAGCTGCATCGCGCTCATGCTCATAGAGGCGGCGGCAATGCCGTTCATCATTTCCATAAAAATTCCTCCTTGGGGCGGGATCGCCGCAGACACCTGTTTGCCCTTTGGCCGAAAGCGTTCTGCAGCTTTCGCATTTGATTGCGTTTTTATTATAAGGCATCCGGTGCAAAAATGCAAGAGGGCGCTTCGGCTTTGCGCAAAACTGCCTTTGGCGCTGCGCCGCGTGCGGCGCGGCGGGCTTACACGGGCGCGGGCCCGGCGGCCGCGGGAGCCGCGTCTGCTCTGCGGCACCCGGATACCAGATATTTTTCCGCGTCGGCTTCGGCGGTGTCTGCCTCGAACCATGGCGCGAACAGCGCGGCCAGCGCGCTTGGCGGCAGCATCTCGCGGGAGACGTGTTCGGCACGGCCCGCGTGGTGGCGGCGCAGCGCTTCCAGCCCCATACTGTGCGCCACGGTAAGCCGGCCGCCCGGCTTTACCCACCGGGCAAGGCAGGCGATCAGACGCGCCGGGTCTTCAAAATGCGGGAAAGCATTGTATACCACGCAGCAATCACAGCGCAGGTGGACGGGGAGCGTTTCAATATCGGCGCAGAGCACTTCAATGCGCGGATCGCTCTGCTTTGCAACCGCGATGCGTGTCATCTCGCGGGAGAGATCTACGCCGATCACGCGGGAAACGTTCCTTGCCAGATAATACGGAAACAGCACGCCCGTGCCGCAGGCAACGTCCAGCACGACGGTGTGCCTTGTCACACCGGCCGTATCTAAAATCAGACGAAGCTTTTCGTCGTCTGTCACCATGCGGGCATCCCAGTGGGGGGCCTGAAGGTCAAAATATGCAGCGATCTCCCGTTTATTCATACGCGTTCACCCAAAATCAGTATAGCGCAAACAGGCCGGGTTGTAAAGGCTCCGCAAAGCGCACGCGACAGCCGCTTTTTACAGCCCCGGCTTCTTTTGCGGCCCGGCGCCCCCCCCCCAAAAAAGCCGCCCCGCAAGCAGGGTGCGGCCGCGCGGGGCGGGGCCGCGCAGATCATCCGGGATCCCGCCTCTATGATACACGACAAAAACGGAATCGGTTGCAAAGAAAAGAAAGATATGCCATAATAAAAAAAGAAGATTTTCGCAGCGGCCGGCCAGAGCGAGACCCCGGCCTGTTCAGAAAGCGTTCCCCCTTGAAAACCATCCTCAAAACATCATCCAGGAAAGGAGCAATTTTATGCGATCCATGGTCCTGATCCCCGCACCGCAAAAGCTGCAGTGGAAGGAGGGCACTTTTGCGCTGCCCGCCGCGCCCGGCGTTGTGCTGCCCGAGGCGTTTGCCGGGCTTGCGGCGCTGCTGCCGGAGCCCTGGCACGCCGGCGCAGAGGGCTGCATTCGCTTTGCGCGGCGGGAAAACACCTGTGCCGAGGGCTATGGCGTTTCGGTTACGCCGCAGGGCGTATGCATCACGGCGGCGGCGCCGCAGGGCGCGTTTTACGCGCTGGCTACGCTGGGGCAGCTGATCCTGCAAACGGACGGCAAAATTCCGTGCTGCGAAATTGAGGATGCGCCCGCGCTTGCCGTGCGAGGCTTTATGCTTGATATCAGCCGTGGCAAGGTGCCGACGTTGCAGGATCTGTGCGCGCTCATCGACCGGCTCGCGATGCTCAAATACAATCAGCTGCAGCTCTATGTCGAGGGCTTTTCGTTCGCCTACCCTTCCTTCCCGCAGTACTGGATGGACAAAACGCCCATCACGGGCGAAGAGATCCGCTATCTGGACAGCTATTGCCGGGCACGGTATATCGAGCTTGTGCCGAACCAGAACAGCCTGGGGCATATGGCGGATTGGATCGCGCAGCCGGAGCTGCACCATCTGGCCGTCTCGGAGGAAGGAGTGTCGTTTCTGGGCCGTTCGATGCCGCCCTCTACGATGGACCCGCTGAACCCCGAAAGCCTTGCGCTTGTGGTGCGCCTGATGGACGACCTTTTGCCGAATTTTACGTCGAACACCTTTAACGTCAACCTTGACGAGCCGTTTGAGCTGGGAACAGGCAAGAGCAGGGAGGCTGCCGAGCGGGTAGGCGTGGCAAAGCTGTATACCGATTATATGAACGCGCTGTACAAAGAGGTGACGGCGCGCGGCAAAAGGATGATGCTGTGGGGCGATGTTCTGACAAAGCACCCCGAATCGATCGGCGATATTCCCAAGGATGTGACGGTATTGGATTGGGGCTATGAGGCCAATTCTCCGTTTGAGGAGCATGCCGCGATGCTGGAGCGGTCGGGCGTGCCGTTCCTCCTGTGCCCCGGCACCTCCACATGGCTCTCGCTCACGGGCCGCACCGATAATATGCTGAAAAATATCCGCAGCGCCGCCGAGGCGGCCCTGCGCCATGGCGCGCGCGGCGTGCTGCTAACGGAGTGGGGCGATATGGGCCACGCCGAGTACGAGCCGCTGAACGAGCCCGCGCTGGCATATGCCGCCGCCCTGTGCTGGAACGGCGCGCCGGTGGACGAGCAGGTGCTTGCCTGCTGGCTGGACCGGTTTGTATTTTTAGACGAAGCCGGCGTGATGGGAAAGCTCGTGCTGGATCTGGGCCGCTGCTATCAATTTGAGGAATTCCCCGTTTCCAACATGGTACTCGGCCGGATCCTGCTGATGCTGGGCCTTGTGCCGAAAGCCGCGCTGAAGGAGCTGACGGAAGGCATAGCGCGGCGCGCGGCGCGCAGTGAAGCGCTCGACGGTCTGGCGCAGACGATCGTGAACCGGAAGGAATTTGATGCCGCGGGGATCTGCGCGTATTTGAAGACGCTGCGCGAGCGGCTGGAGCAAAGCCGCATGCGCGGCCCGAGCGCGGTGCTTTATTACGGCGAAATCGAAAACGCCCTGCGCATGTCGGCCTTTGCGAACGATCTGCACTACGCCTGTCTGCACCTGGAAGAGATGGATGCCGCGCAAAGAGAGACGTTCCTTGCGCCGCTGTGCGAAACAGGCGAGGCGCTTTTGCGCGCGCATCCCGCGCTGTGGCTTGCCCGCAACCGTCTGCACGGCATGCACGAGAGCGTGGCCGTTTTTGAAAAAGCGCTGGCCCAGCTGCGGGCGGCAAGATAGCGTTGCCCGGCCTTTGCCGGAAGGATGCCGGCGAGAAGGACGCCGATTTTAACTGTGGAGCATGTTTGCCGGTGCCCGGTATCGGCAAACCCGGCAGATCCCCTGGGGATGCCGCTTTCCAAAAGCTTTTTGCCGTTTTCCGAAAGTTTTTTGCATCAGGCCCCTGTGTGCGGTTTCGATTGTCAAAGCGGCCTTTTTTGCATGCGGGGCGATCAGGAGTGGCTGAGCTTGACGGTAAACTTTGGGCCGTATTTCTCGAACAGATCGATCAGCTCGTCATCGTGGTGCGCCACGGTGCGGCAGTTGAGATCGACAATCATGGTATTGTTTTCGCCGTTTTGCACGGGCTCCCATTTGGGCAGATACTTGTTGTTAGGGTCGCCGTACTTCACAAAGTTTGTTGTAAGCGCGCGGAAGATCTTCGCGTACCGCACGCCGTGCACCGCCTCGTTTAAAACAAGCACCTTATCCTCATTCTGGAAGATGTAGGCCATTTCGCCGCCATGCCAGACGGGCAGCCAGCCGTCCTCGGGCACGCAGTAGGAGCACATCATCAGGTAGGCGTTTTTGCAGCCCTTTTTCTCGTGCTCCAAAGCGGAGGCAACCGCGGCGTAACGGCGGCCGGTATCAATGAAGGCAAGATCGAGGACCTGATGCTCGGGATACGCTTTGCGGAACAGCTCGATCATACGGCTTGCGTGTTCGCCCAGCAGGTTTTCAAGATAAGCGATCTGGTCTGCCTCTGTAATGGCGAGCTTTTCCTCGGCCGGAATGGAAACGGCGGGAAATTCGCCCAGGGTAGAGCTGTAGATTACGGGCTTTTCTTTGGAAAATTCGGGCAGGCCCGCCTCTACGGGGAAGCCGGGGAAGTAATCGTTGGCAACGGGCGCCCAGCCGAAGGGCGTGGCAACCCTGCGGGCCGCCCGTGCCAGCTCGGCGAAGGGAACGTCGTAGATCTTTTCGATGCTTTCCCTCGTGATGCCCAGCTCGTTCATCGTATCCCGGGCGATCCTGCGGCTGCTCTCCCGATCGTTTGCCGGATACAGGGAGCCGGCCCTTGCGCCGCTCATCACCATTCCCTTCTGGAAGTAGGGAGCGGCTTCCTCCAGCATAAACAGGCACTGCACCTTTCCGCCGCCGCCGGAGTGGCCGCAGATGGTAACGTTCTCTGGGTCACCGCCAAAGGCCGCGATATTTTCGTGGATCCACTTCAGCGCGGCCGCCAGATCCGCAATGCCGGCATTTGCGGAATTCCAGAATTTTGCGCCGTATTCCTCCAGATTCAAATGGCCCAGAATGTTCAGACGATGGTTGATGGATACAAAAATCACATCGCTGTTGTGGGCCATGTTGAAGCTGTCGAAGGAGATCTCTTCAAATGCATTGCCCGCAAAAAAGCCGCCGCCGTGGATAAAGACAAAAACCGCCTTTTTCTCGCCGTTCAGGGTTTTGGGCGCCCAGATATTCAGGTTCTGGCAATCCTCGCTCTGCTTTTCCAGCATATGCAGGCCCCGGTAGTACGCGAAGGGGTTGGTTTCCATCGCCTGCATGGCGATGGGGCCGTGATGATACGCGTTTTGCACGCCCTCCCACGGCTCGATCTCCGCGGGCATCTGAAAGCGCTTGGCGCGGGCATACGCAACACCCATAAAGATGTTTACGTCGCCGTAGGCAACGCCGCGCAGCGTACCGAATTTGGTGTGGGCAAGGGGCCTTTCGCGTTCAAACACATTGTGATTCATAGCCGGTTCCTTTCTGCTTTGTTTTCTTTTGCCCTTTTATTATATAGAAAAGCGATTGGCGCTTTCTATCATTTTTCTGCTCTTTCCTGTTCAAAAAATGGTGGAATTGCCTGAAAACCAGGCCGGGCCGCCGCTTTCGCGGCCATGCGCATGCACTGCATAAAAATTAGTTCTCGACTGTATAGGGGGTAGGCCGGCGACCGTTATGGACATCACGGGGCAAAAGCACCTGCGGGATTTGGAACGGCTGCGCAAATTACGGCCGATAGATGACGATTTTATGCGCTGTCTGTTCAAAGACAATATTCCTCTGGCCGAAACGGTGCTGCGTATCATCACCGGAAAGCCAAAGCCGGGGAAGCGAAAACGGAACATGCCAAAACCGGGAAAGCCAAAGCGGGGAATAGGCCGCAG
>Ga0137307_101098_pt1 | contig 26961 bp, 21 predicted proteins | sample NAcewD2O_March_2_FD_97180 | JGI IMG/M metagenome (GOLD analysis project Ga0137307, IMG submission 97180) | Mouse cecal microbial communities from Vienna, Austria - N-Acetylglucosamine amended D2O_March | ecosystem: Host-associated > Mammals > Digestive system > Large intestine > Cecum | place... | reverse complement strand
TTCATGGTGATCATCGTGGTGCTCTGCTTCGGAGTCTGCGCCATCGGCTTGCAGAAGGGCGTGGAGCGGATCACCAAGGTCATGATGATCAGCCTTCTGGTCATGATGATCGTGCTGGCCGTCCGTTCTGTTACTCTGCCGGGCGGCAGCGAGGGACTCAAGTTCTACCTGGTGCCGGATTTCAGTAAATTCAAGGAATACGGGATCTTCGAGGTGCTCTACGCAGCCATGGGGCAGGCGTTCTTTACCTTAAGCCTCGGGATCGGGGCCATCGCCATTTTCGGGAGCTATATCGGCAAGGAACATGCCCTTTTAAAGGAATCGGTGAACATTGCCGTATTGGACACTTGCGTTGCCGTTGTAGCAGGGCTGATTATTTTTCCGGCTTGTTTTTCCTTTGGGATTAACCCGGACAGCGGCCCGTCGCTTATCTTTGTTACTTTGCCCAATGTATTCAATAGTATGGCCGGGGGCAGGGTTTGGGGAACGCTTTTCTTCGTATTTATGTCTTTTGCCGCGTTTTCTACCGTATTGGCGGTATTTGAAAATATTATTTCGTGCTGCATGGATATGTGGGGGATATCTCGTAAGAAGGCTTGCTTGATTAATTTTATCCTGTTGGGGCTCCTTTCCCTTCCGTGTGTACTTGGTTTCAACCTTTGGTCCGGCTTTATGCCTTTTGGGGAGGGCAGCAATGTACTGGACCTGGAAGACTTTATTGTCAGCAATTTGATGCTTCCTATCGGCTCTTTTATATATTTGCTGTTCTGCGTGTCAAAGATAGGCTGGGGATTCGACAATTATCTGAAGGAAGCAAATACAGGGAAGGGGATGAAAGTGCCGAGGTTTCTAAAGCCTTATTTGCAGTTTATCCTTCCCGCCATGATATTGTTCATTTTTATCAAAGGGATTATTGATAAATTTTAATTGGGGGACTTAGATGAAGATTTCAACGAAAGGGCGCTATGCGGTCAGGGTGATGATTGACTTGGCGGTTCACAATACCGGGGAATATATTAAAGTAAAACAGATTGCGGAGCGTCAGGGAATATCGGAAAAATATTTGGAACAAATTATTTCTATCCTAAATAAAGCGGGGTATGTGAAAAGCGCAAGGGGCGCCCAAGGGGGCTACCGTATTGCAGGAGACCCCGCGGATTATACGGTAGGTATGGTTTTGCGCCTAACCGAAGGAAGCCTTTGCCCGGTAGCATGTCTGGAAGATGAAACCAACCAATGCGGACGCAGCGCCACCTGTGAAACTTTGTCTGTCTGGAAGGAGCTGGATGAAGCCATTAACCATGTGGTGGATGGGGTGACGATTGCGGAGCTATCGAAGAGGGAAGGGGGAGGAGAGGATGCCCCGTACAGATGATGGCTGTTAGAAAGCGCGATTTCGCTCGACAAAAAACGCAGCGGTGCTAAGGCGGCAAAGGAGCATTCTGCATAAAATTTCAATTTTACAGTTTACTTCTTCACCAATATGCATTAAACTTAGTAATAAGAGAAATGATACAATAATATCGTGGTAAGGAGGATTCTCATGACGGAGTTTAAGGGAAAGTCAGTTTTTTCCGGTATTGCCATCGGTAAGATTGCAATACTGAAAAAAGACAATCAAAGTGTAAAAAGGACGCATGTAGAGGATACGGCTGGAGAGATTGCGAGAGTAGATGCGGCAAAGGAAAAGGCGATAGAGCAGCTCGAAGCTCTGTACGAAAAGGCGGTAAAAGAAGTTGGGGAATCGGGCGCTATGATTTTTGATGTCCATCAGATGATGTTGGATGATCAGGATTATCTTGATTCGATTACCAATATGATTGAGACGCAGAACATTAATGCGGAATATGCGGTTGCGGTGACGGGCGATAATTTTGCAAAGATGTTTGCCGAGATGGACGATGATTACATGAAAGCAAGGGCGGCGGATGTAAAGGACATTTCGGAGCGTTTAATCCGTGTTCTGCAGGGAATTAGCGGCGATGGGCTGGATACGAACGAAGCGACGATTGTTGTTGCGGAGGATTTGGCACCGAGCGAGACCGTCCAGATGGACAAGAGCAAGGTGCTGGCTTTTGTGACAAGATTCGGGTCTTCCAACTCCCATACGGCGATATTGGCAAGGACGATGAACATTCCGGCACTTATCAGCGTGGATTATAACGAAGAAATAGATGGAAAAATGGCTGTTGTAGACGGTTTTGAAGGAAAGCTTATCGTAGAGCCTGAAGAAGATATACTGGAAGCTTACCGGAAAAAGCATCAGGAAGAAGTAGAGAAGCGTCAGCTGCTGCAGGAGCTAAAGGGTAAGGAGAATGTTACAAAGAGCGGGAAGAAGATAAACATATATGCAAATATCGGAAAGGTTTCCGATGTGGCGAATGTGCTTCAGAACGATGCAGGGGGCATTGGCCTGTTCCGGAGCGAGTTCCTTTACTTGGAAAAGGATACATTCCCTACAGAAGAAGAGCAGTATCAGGCATATAAGCAAGTTGCGGAGACGATGGCCGGCAAGAAGGTAATTATCCGTACACTTGATATTGGTGCGGACAAACAGGCGGATTATTTCGGTCTGGATCATGAGGAAAACCCGGCAATGGGTTACCGCGCTATCCGTATTTGCTTAAATCAGCCGGACATTTTCAAAACACAGTTACGTGCTTTATTCCGGGCAAGTATTTTCGGCACGATTTCCATTATGTATCCGATGATTATTTCGGTAAAAGAAGTAAGGCAGATAAAGGAAATTGTGGAAGAAGTGAAGAAAGAACTGACGGAGGAGGGGCTTCCTTTTGCAGATGTGGAGCAAGGGATTATGATAGAGACGCCTGCGGCAGTAATGATTAGTGATTTGCTGGCGAAGGAAGTTGATTTCTTCAGCATCGGCACAAACGATTTGACCCAGTATACGCTGGCGATAGACAGGCAGAATGCAAAGCTGGATAATATCTACGATTCCCATCATGAAGCAGTCCTGCGCATGATAAAGATGGTAGTGGACAATGCCCATAAGGAAGGCATTTGGGCAGGTATTTGTGGAGAATTAGGCGCAGATACCACTTTGACGGAAGAGTTTGTGAAGATGGGTCTGGACGAACTGTCCGTAACACCGACCTTTGTACTTCCCGTTAGGAAGATTGTACGCGAAATGGAATAAGAAAGATAAGAGGGATAAGGGGGATAGGAGAGGCGGATAGATGCCGCCTTTAGGAGGAATATTGGGAGTGAGGATAGTGTTATCAGTGCTGGTAACGGCACTGGTAACATTATTTGTGTGAAAAAATTTATCGAGGGCATAAACGGCATAGGGGAAATGCATATTGCTGCCCGTCAAATATAGGAGATGAAATATTATGGCAAAGGATACAACGAGGGACATGACACAAGGGTCACCGATGAAACTCATTTTGGGTTTTTCGGTGCCGCTGTTGTTCGGTTTTTTATTCCAGCAGTTCTATAGTGTGGTAGATACTATTATTGTAGGTCGCTTTCTCGGCGTCCATGCGTTAGCGGGTGTAGGAAGCACGGGGTCTTTGAATTTCCTTATCATCGGATTTTGTATGGGGGTATGCAACGGGTTTTCCATTCCGTTGGCGCATAAATTCGGGGCGAAGGACTATTCAGGGATGCGGCAGTTTATGGCTAACAGTATGTGGTTGTCCATTATTTTTTCGGTGGTTATGACAATTATCACAACAGTTTTTTGTGGACAGATGTTGACAGCGATGAAGACGCCTGGGGATATTTACCAATTCGCGTACCAATACATATTTATTATATTTTTGGGGATTCCGGCGACTTATCTGTATAACATGCTTTCGGGGATTATACGGGCGATGGGTGACAGCAAAACTCCGCTGGCGTTTCTGACGCTGTCGTCGTTTTTGAATATAGCATTGGATTTGATATGCATTATCAATTTGAACATGGGAGTAGCCGGTGCGGCAGTGGCAACGGTAGTTTCACAGGCCGTTTCCGGTGTGCTTTGCCTGATTTATATGATAAAAAAATTCCCCATGCTCCGGGTGGAGAAAGGGGAATGGAAGATGCATCTGCCTTATATGGGAACCTTGTGCGGAATGGGGGTGCCTATGGGGCTGCAGTATTCTATTACGGCAATCGGCAGCGTTATCCTGCAGTCAGCAGTAAATACGCTGGGCGCTTCGGCGGTGGCTTCCGTCACGGCTGCCGGCAAGGTAGGGCTGTTCTTTTGCTGCCCATACGATGCGATGGGCTCCACGATGGCGACCTACGGCGGACAGAATGTGGGTGCGAAAAAGCCGGAACGCCTGGGGCAGGGGATAAAAGCCTGCATGATAATTGCAGTCATATATTCGGCTATCGCTTTTGTGGTATTGTATCTGTCCGGCGCAGAACTGTCGTCCCTTTTTATGGATGGGGCGGATGAAACGCTTTTGGCGAATGCCAGGCTGCTTTTAGTGATAAACAGCATTTTCTTTATTCCTCTGGCTATTGTAAATATTGTCCGCTTCCTTATCCAGGGGATGGGGTTTGGCACCTTTGCTATTTTGGCCGGGGTATGCGAAATGGTGGCAAGGAGTTTGGCCGGAATGTTTCTTGTTCCACGGTTTGGCTTTATCGGTGTCTGCTTTGCCAGCCCGTTGGCATGGATTTTTGCGGATGCTTTTCTGATACCCGCTTATCTGCATGTACGGAAAAAGCTGGATAAAATATATGCGGCGGAATAAAACTTATTTTAAAATCTGGATAGAGTCGTCTGCTTCCATTGCGGTAGTGATGGGGTTTTTGCGTATATCCAAAAACTCCAGATATTCCAGTTGGTTAAGCGGCGTCAATTCGGTGATATAATTGTCGTTAAGGCTCAAACGTTTTAAGTTGCTTAAGGAGGATGCGAACTGGATTTCGGTAATCTGGTTCTTATCCAAGCGCAATACTTCCAGTGCCGGATATTTGGTTAGGAAATCAAGGTTTTCATTTAAAGATACGTCATCGTACCATATGTCCATCATACCGTTGTAACATTCCACATAGAAGTTTTCTTTCAGGGAAATCTCTTTCATTTCCAAATGTTTTAAGGTTGGGTTTTCTATAAGTTTATCAAAATCAATGGCAAACTGGCAACTGTTTAATACTAACTTTTCCAATCCCGGATGGTTAAAGACATTGGAGATATCCCCATAAATTTCCGTCTGATGACGATAAAAGTCCCATTCATCGCTTCCATTATTGCCGCTGAAATCAAGGGTTTTTAAATTGGGCATAGCGTCGATAAACCGTACATCTGTAAGGGGCACCGCATAAGTCCATACAGAGTAACAGGTAAAACTTTCCAATCCGGTAAGGCCGGAAACAAATGAAATTTCATCCAAATTACAGCTATGAATGAAAAGTTGTTTCAGATTGTCCATGCCGTTTAAAAAAGATACGGACATGAAACCGCAAATGTCGAGGTATTCCAGTTGACGCAATGAAGACAAGTCGGGGTCGGGCTGGGATGTACTTTTGTCCAGGACGAGTGTTCTTAGATTGATAAGGTCTTCCAAAACAGTATAATCCTGAAGGGAGTTGTTGTCTGTAAGGTTCAAAACAGTTAGTTGTACCATATCCCTCAACGGCTCCAGGCTGATAGATTCCGTTTCTGCAATGGATAAATCGGCAAGGTTTACCAGAGGTTTTAAAAAGCCAAAATCCCGGATGGAGGAGGAAGAAAGAGCCAGCTTTTCTAACCCGGTCAGGGCGGAAAGGGGAGAATAATCGGTCCAAGATGATGTATCTTCCGAATCGGAAAAAGAATCTTCTTCGTCTTCCTGGATGGATAAGCTTTTTAGATGTTTTAAAGGAACCAATTGTTTCAAATCCGGTGTGTAGAGGCTTTCTAAAGAAAGGATTTCTATATTCTCAAAGGCAGAAAGGCCATTTATGCTGCCCGGGTCGTCCAAAGAAAGCTCCAGAATTTGTTCCGGGAACGGAAGAAGTTCGGCAATGTATTCCGGTGCCACGTCTCTGCAGGAAATCCCTTTTAACTCTGTTAAGTCTTCAAACGGAACCTTTTCTATGCCTAAATAAGTTAAGTCTATTTTTTCAAGACCTTTAAGGGCAGAAAAATCCACGCTGCTCCATTGGAGTGATTCTAATACCATTGTTTCCGTTTGAAAGGAAGTATCCTCATAAGGGCTTTGGAAACTATATTCTATGGTGCTGGAATCCGTATCCACATCGATGCAGATATACTTTATTTTCCTCAAATCTGATTCAGTAACTAGCGATGCTTCTTTTTTGAAGAGGGTTTCTACGAAAGAGCTGAACAAATCGCTGTATTCAGAAGGAAGCTCTTCTTCCTCTATCTCTGCTGTGAGTTCCGCAGGCATGGTATATGTAGAGGGGGAATGGGAGCTTTTTTTGGTTGTGCTTTGAAGGTTGCCGATGATGACAAGGAGGATGCACATCATAAGGCTACCGGCAATGATAAAACCGGAAGACAGAGAACTGTTTTTGTCATTGTTGCCTGTAGTGCCCATAGTTTGGGCAGAGGAAGGCTGGTGGATATGGTAATTGACAGTAACATTATTATCTACCATGCATTGCTTGCCGCAATATTCACAGACCATAATCTGTGGGTTTCCTTTCATCGGTTTTAATTTTCCCCCACAGGAAGGGCATTCTAAACTGGTTATATTCATAGCACTGTTTACCTTTAATCAGATTTATCTGTAGGTATGCCGGTTAAGGCAAGGTTTACGGTTCCTTTTTGCTTGCAGTATGCTTTTGGACTGGTTTGCCGGAGCTTCTTTTCGATATCAGCTTACAAACTTTTCTGTCGTATGTGAGCAGCCCGTTCATCTCTTCTTCTACATCGGATAGCTGTGTATAGACGGCGCCGCACAATCCTTTTTTGATGAGCGGTTTTAAGTCTTTTTGGATTAGACTGCGGTATGCTTTGGAAAATTCCGCCCTTGTGGCGAATTTTTTATAGCCGTATATACGTTCTACGCTGGAATGGCCCTGAATGCGGCAGGCATAGCCGCCGTATTCGGAAAGGACAAAAGCGCGGGGGTCTTTGACGATGTTTAACTTGCGGAAATAGTTATGGACGCTTTTAAAATCACCGCCGCCCTGGTCAAACCATCCGCTGGTCTGGTCGATAAGACGGGTAGGATCTTTTTCCCGGATTAAACCGGTAATCCGGTTGGCATCGAATTGGCCCCAGCCTTCGTTAAAGGGAACCCATACGGCGATGGAAGGGGTATTGTATAAGTAGTCAATGGTGTCCAGACATTCTTTTGTCCAGGATTCCCGCCCTTTTTTGGACAGCCGGCCAAACAGTTTGTAGTTGTTGTCCTTTAAGTGGCCGGAAACCTTAGGGAAGAGGGTGGGCAAATAGCAGACAAGTGGCAGGGAATAGGTAGAGCCTCCGCTAACCATGTCCTGCCATACAATCATCCCCAGCCGATCGCAGTGGTAATACCAGCGGCAGGATTCAATTTTAATATGCTTGCGTATCATATTGAAACCGAGTTTTTGCATGGAACGGATATCGGAAACCAATGCCTGGTCGGAAGGGGCGGTATAAAGGCCGTCCGGCCAATAGCCTTGGTCTAATACACCATGAAGGAAGAGGGGCTTATGGTTCAGGCAGAAACGCATAATCCCTGTTTCGTCCGGTTCCACGGTAAAAGTACGCATGGCAAAATAGCTTTCTACGGAATCGCTGCCGAACTGTATGTTTAAAGTATATAAATACGGGTCGTCGGGATGCCAAGGGTGTATTTCGCTTAAAGGGGCACAAAGGGAAAGGCTGTAAAAATCCTTTTTGCCGGGCTGTTCATAAGAAGTATTAAAAATGCAGCAGGAGCCGGAAAAAATCTGTATTTGGGCAGGGGCAGCCCCTGCGGTAAGTATACGGATATGAACTTCTCCCTTATCGTAATCAGGGGTCAAATAAAGTTTGCGGATATAGGTTTTGGGAACCCATTCCATCCATACCGTCTGCCATATTCCGCTTTGCGCCGTGTAGAACATGCCGCCCCGCTTCAGCGTTTGTTTTCCCCTCGTATGGTAAGAGGTATCGCTGGTGTCCTGTACGCATACGGACAGGGAATTATTCCCCTCCCTGAGGAATGGGGTAATATCTGCTTCAAAAGGCAGATAACCGCCCGAATGCGTACACACAGTCTTCCCGTTCAGATAGACGTGGGCAATCTGGTCAACAGCCCCAAAATGAAGGATTAACCGTTTAGAGGACGGGGAATGCTCGCAGGCAAGGGGCAGGGAAGTATATTCTTCAGCAGAAATAAAAATGCTGCGCTCATACCATAAATACTCCTCCGGCTGCAGTTGTTTTTCCACACCGGAAAGGATGCTTTCCGGCGAAAAGGGTACAAGGATTTTCCCATCGTAGGCTTCCGGGATATCGGGGGTCCGGGTAATGGCATAGTTCCAATAACCGTTAAGGATTGTATAATTATCCCGCTTTAGCTGAGGGCGGGGATATTCTTCCAAAACATGCTCTGGGTTTAGATTCTCTCCCCAAACGGTAGTCAGTCTGGCAAGCACATCGTTTTCGTGCGATTGATTAATATTAAGTGCAGCGTTTAAAATATCCATAATTTATTCCTTTATGATTAATTGAGTGTTTGGGGTACTTTGTATTGTCAGAATATATGGTAAGGCTATTTTTGTGGTAATAAGCCAAGCGGACATGTCTAACAAGTTTTATAAATTTTATTATAATATAAATCGGGATGTTGTCAAATAGGAACATAGCGTTAGGTTATACGAAAATTTATTTTTATGGGCCACATAGCCGAATCATATACAAAGATACGCCGCCATTTTATATGGCAGCGTATCTTAAAATAAGGGGGTATAAAGAAAATCTATATATAATTCAACAACCAAATATCGGTGTTGAAGGATTTTTGATTCTTATAGGAAAGCTCTTCCAGAAAAGAATCATGCAGCGCGGAGTATTTGCTCCAATTATCGTCTGCGGGGATGATATCCGAAAGGGATATCGGTGTAACCTCTTTATACATTTGTTTTCCTCCTTTGGATAAATTTAGTATAAGACTTAAATATGAACGATATGTGTTAAAACTCTTAAGGATGCCTTATCTTTCTTAGGAAAGAATGAGGGATTTCTTAATTAAGTATAAAGTGTATCTCTTGTCAATTGCTGTTATGGCATGGTAAACTATAAAAGTAGGGGAAAAGCGGACTACAAATATATGTTATGAAAAAAGGGCGGTTTTTATGCCTGTTTTTTACGTTATAGGATTTGGGTGTGGAAAATGAAATATATGAAACAATTTGGAATTGTATTGGTGATTACGCTGGTGGCTGAATTTATGGAAAAATGGATTCCGCTGCCGGTTCCGGCCAGTATATATGGGTTGGGTATTATGCTCGCTTTGTTGGTAAGCGGCCGTTTGAAAGTGGAAGAGGTGAAAGGCTGCGCGGATTTGTTAATTGAAATTATGCCGTTAATGTTTATCCCTGCGGCGGTCGGCTTGATGGATTCCTATCATGAATTGGAAGGCATTTTATTGCCGATTATTGCAATAGTGGTGGTTACGACAGTGGTGGTGATGGCAGTGACCGGGAAATGTGCGCAGGGGATAATAAGGAAAAAGGGGAATCGGGGGAACCGGTAGGCTTTTGGCTTTATGCAGTCATCTTATGGAACGGCGGCATAAGGTAGGGGATAAGAAGTAGAAGCAGGAAAGGATAAGGCAGTTATCTATGGCAGAATTTTTTGGAATGTCTTTATTTTTTGGAACAACAATAAGTGTGATAGGGTATGAAATCGGGCTGAAATTGAAAAAAAAGCTGAAAAGCCCACTGTGCAATCCGCTTCTTATAGCAATTGTATTCGTAATAGCAGTATTGGGCGCCTTTAAGATAGACTATAGCGATTATTATGAAGGCGGGAAATATTTGAGTTACCTGTTGACCCCTGCCACGGTATGTCTGGCGGTTCCTCTTTACCAGCAGTTGGAATTATTGAAAAAGAACTGGATAGCGGTGATGGCTGCCATTTTTTCAGGGGTATTTTCCAGTTTGGTGACAGTTTTCCTTATGTCAAAATTGTTCGGGTTTACCCATGCGCAGTATGTAACGCTTTTGCCAAAATCCATCACGACGGCAATCGGGATGGGGGTATCCGAAAAACTGGGCGGGATTGTAACATTGACCGTTATTATTATTATCATAACAGGCATCTTGGGCAATGTGATTGCTGAAAGCGTATTCAAGATACTGCATATCCAGGAACCCATTGCAAAAGGGCTTGCCTTAGGCACATCATCCCACGCTATTGGAACGGCCAAGGCGATGGAACTGGGGGAAATCGAAGGGGCGATGAGCAGCCTTTCCATTGTCGTATCGGGAATCCTGACCGTTATCGCCGCCTCTTTCTTTGCCCCATTGATGTAAATTCCTATTTATTTATAATTTATAACGGATTGCCCCAAATCATTTTTGGTAAAATTCCTCTGGTGTGGTCTTCCCTTGCCAGTTGTGGTATCCGATTCAATGGGAAAGTATGCGGGAAAGGGCAGAAACCAGCCCCACAATCAAAAGCGTAGCAACAAACACACCAGCCATCCCCTGCCCCATAATTTTCGCTGCAATAAAAACATTTTCGCTCATATATTACCTTTCCTTTCTTCTGAAATATGCTGCAATATATTTTTTGTCATATATTTATAGTAAATATCCCTTATAGCCAGTAGGGGATTCCTCAATGTCATTTAGTTAGTGCCTTGATTCAGCCGTGAGGAACATAAAATGCTCAAGGAACCCGTTAAAAAACGTCGGCACTTAACGAGGTTCCTCACGAGTTTAGTGTCCGTTACGCTTTTTACCGAGCGAAAGCGTGGTGACGGAGCATTTTATGTTCCTCACAGCGTCCGGTACCGTTAAATAAATGACATTGGGGGATTCCTATCTTGTTTTTCTAAATCTTTTTTATTAATATCCCGTTTTTGCTAAGTTTTCTTCTAAATCTTTTTATAAGTATCCCGTTACCAAATGAATCACAAGCCCGCCTGCAATGACAGAAGCGATTTGACCGGAGACGTTGGCGCCCGCCGCCTGCATGATAAGTACATTGCCGGGGTCTTCTTCCATAGCCAGTTTTTGTACTACCCGGGAAGACATAGGGAACGCGGAGATGCCTGCGGCGCCTACCATCGGATTGATTTTTTGGTGCAGGAACAGATTCAGGATTTTGGCAAAGAAGATGCCACCTATAGTATCCAGGAGAAATGCAATCAGGCCGATAGCCATAATAAAGAGGGTATCTATGCGGATAAAAGCATCTGCTTTCATGCTGAAAGAAATCGTAATCCCCAGAAGCAAGGTAATCAAATTGGTCAGGGTATTTTGGGCGGTTTCCGACAAGGAGCCAAGGACGCCGCATTCACGGATAAGGTTGCCGAACATAAGAAAACCTACCAAAGCTACCGAAGAAGGGGCGATAAAGCCTACAATAAAGGTAACGGCGATTGGGAAAACGATGCGCATGGACTTGGAAACCTGGGAAGGTTTGTATTCCATGTGGATGCGCCGCTCTTTCCTGGTGGTTACCAGTTTGATGGCGAAGGGCTGTACAATAGGGACTAACGCCATGTAGGAATAAGCGGCTACTGCGATGGCGCCGATATAATCGGAATGCAGTATCTGGGATACGAGAATGGCAGTGGGGCCGTCGGCTGCACCGATAATGCCGATAGACGCAGCATCTTTTAAGTCGAACCCGAGTATGGCGGCAATCAGGATGGCGCCGAGTATGCCGAATTGGGCAGCGGCACCGAAAAGGAACATGACAGGTTTGGACAAAAGCGGGCCGAAGTCAATCATAGCGCCAATGCCAATAAAAAGAAGGATGGGGAGCGCTTCGGAAGCTTCGATGCCTACATGGAAAAGCCATTGGATGATGCCGCTTGTTTCCCCTGCCCCGTCCAGCACTTGGTTGAGGACTCCGGAAGAGGGAAGATTGACGAGGATAGCGCCGAACCCCATAGGAAGGAGCAGGGAAGGCTCGTATCCTTTTTTGACAGCAAGCCATATAAGCAGGATGCTGATAAAATACATGGCTATTTGCTGCCATGTGACAGAAATAATTCCTTCGTAAATAAATTCCATAAATTTCCTCCTTAAATTAAAGTAAAAAAAGACTTTTACCATACATAGTCCAGAATGTACGGTAAAAGTCTTGCCGTTTCAATTCCATGCGGGCTGCGGCAAAAATTTGCGGCAGCCGGGTATGTCGCAACGGAATGCATATTATATGCCGGCTACTCCCTTTTACAGGATGAAGTAGAATACTAGATGTACTTATTATACACCTATCGTTGATATCTGTGTGTTAATTTTCTGCTAAAGTTTTTTCAAAAACAGAGATATGGTTCTGTGTCAATTGCTTTATTTCGGCAGAGAGGGTTTCAAAGTTATGTATGAGTGAAGTAGACAATTCTTTCGCGCGTTGGTATAGCTTTTTGGCTTTTTCCGGCTCTTCCGCCTTGAGCGCGTTTAAAACATCTTTGCCGGCTGCGTGGACTTCTTTATGCAGCGGGCCGATTTCATTCCATAAGGGAAGGATACGGGGGTTGCCCGGTGTGCGGGTATAATAGAAATGCCCGAAAGAGCATTTGGTTTCGTTGGTCTGTAAAACAGCAACAGTTCCCGTTTCTACCATATGGTGCAGATTTTCCACCCAGAGCTTATGGGCATTGATAGCGGAAAGTATCTGTCGGTCAAAGGTGGCATTATCTATCATGTAGAAGTAATCGGTTGTCATTTGCCCAATCATTTTATTTAGCTTGGATAGGCTGTCTTCCGCTGTATGAATCGGCTTATTGATGTCCTTCAAACCGCTGTTTATCTGTTCCAAATAGGAGACATCTTCTTTCAGATAGGAAATCTGGTTGTCAAGTTCTGTGGACTGTTCATCAATCTGGTCAAGGGAATTGCTGATTTCCGCGCTGCTTCCGGCAATCACATTGATTTCGCTGTTAATATCAATAACCTTTTGGCGGTTTTCCTGATTTAAAGCATCGATTTCCGTAAGTTTTTCCGACATCTGGGATAAAGCATCCGCAGTAGAGACGATGCTTTTTTGGCTCCGCTGGGAAGCGTTTTCCACTTTGCCTACAAACTGCCCCATATTGGAGGTCAAGGAATTGGTCTGTTCTGCCAGCTTGCGGATTTCATCGGCAACGACGGCAAAGCCTTTTCCGGCTTCCCCTGCCCTTGCAGCTTCAATAGAAGCGTTTAAAGCAAGGAGGTTTGTCTGGGAGGAAATATCGTTGATGGAAGAAATGACCTCCTGCATGTGGCCGATAATCTCTACAAGGGATTCCATATCCTGCTTCATTTCCTGTGAAAAAGTAGAAGCGGACTGGGAAATATTAACGATAGAATGAATGCTTTCATCGCTTTGCTGGGTATGGGTAAGGATATCGGCAGCATTTACCGATATCTCAATGATTGACATGGATTGCTGTTCCTGTGCATTAATGACTTCCGCTGCTATTTTTGAAGTAATCCCGGAAGTGGTGATGAGGGATGAGATAGAATTATTCAGATAGCCGCAGGTCTTTTTTAGCATTTCAATCCGTTCATCGAGGATTAAGGATGTCGTACTAAGGCTCATTGCGGAATCAAGGGCGAAGGATGATAAGTCGTTAAATTGCTGGCGCCCCTTTTCCAGCCTTTTATAAATGGCATAGGCTTCTCGGTTTGCAGGCTGTTCTGTAATTGGTGTTAAAGTTGCAAGCTCTTTTAAGCCATTTTTGTTATTGCGAAACATTTGCATACCTCCATGAAAAATAACATACTTTTTGTAAAATTCTATCTTTTTATTCTAACATATTTTGGGGGAATGGACTAGAAAAATGTATAAATTATTCATACTTTAAAAATAGTCTGTAAAATGCTATATTATATATAAAGATTAGGCGGCAAAAGGATGCTTATTACAAGATACTTTTGCGCTGGTAGAAAATATGAGGACAGGGAGGAAAAGGGATGACAAGCGGGCAATATTTAAGAGCGGACAAAAGAGTATTGATGTTGAGCGGAGCAACTATATTGTATATGGCCATATCGATGCTGTATGCGATTGCACAGAAAACGGCAAATACCGGAACTTATATCCAGCTTGTAATATTTGTGGCGGCATTTGTAATCAGTGTGGCTGGATTTGTGATGTTCAGGGGGCAGAAAAGATGCGGTATTATTATGGCGGGGATGGGTGCTGCCTCTTTCCTGGCGATGATGTGTTTGGGGTCGGAGGAGCTTACTTATGTGTATGCATTCCCTATTTTAATATCGGCCATTACATATTTGAACAAACGCTTTGCCATAGCAGGAACTACAGTTATTTTAATAGCGAATGTCATCCGCACATTCAGGGATGTGGATTTGGGAACGATGGATATCGGTTTTGTTATGATAAGATGGACAATTACAATCCTCATATGCGTTGCGGCTTACAGTGTGATGGATATTACACAGAAGTTCAATGAAGAAAATATGACAAAGATTAGGCGTGCGGCGGCCGAACAGGAGAGGGCGGCGGTCAAAATGGTTGCCACGGCGGAAAAGATTAATCAAAATTTTGAAAGTGCTAATGAGATGTTGGAAAAGCTGAAGATGAGCATTGATACGAACAGTTTTTCCATGAACAATATTGCAGAAAGCACGGAAAGTACGGCGCAGACGATTCAAGAGCAGGCAAATATGTGCAGCTCAATCCAGGAAAGCTCGGATTTGGCGGGGAAGGAGACTGCAAAAGTAGCGGAAGTGTCAAAATCCGTTTCACGGAATGTGGAAGAAGGAACAAAATTAGTGCGGGATTTAAAGGGGCAGGCAGAAGGCGTGGAATCCGCCAGCATGGAAACCGTCCGTGCCACAGAACGGCTGGCGGAGCGTGTGGATGAAGTGAAAAATATTATAGGCGATATTTTAAATATTTCTTCCCAGACCAACCTTCTTGCTTTAAATGCTTCTATAGAAGCGGCACGTGCCGGAGAGGCAGGAAAGGGCTTTGCGGTAGTGGCGGATGAAATCCGGCAGTTGGCAGAACAGACAAAGGATGCGACTGCAAGGATTACAGGTATAATTAAAGATTTAATTGAAGATGCTAAAAGTGCATCGGACAGTTTGGGGCATTCGGTAGAATCCATTCATGAACAGACAGACATGATTGAAGTAACGAAAGAGAAGTTTGAGATGATTGACGGGGAGGTAGCGGAACTGGCGGAAAGTCTCCGCAATGTGGAAATGACAATGGGGGAAATTCTTGAGGCAACAGGGGTAATCACGGACAGCATATCCCATCTGTCGGCTACCAGCGAGGAAGTGGCAGCATCTTCGGAAGCAGGGGTAAAAACGGCTTCGGAGGCAGCGGAACAGATGGAGAAGTGCAGTAAGGTTTTGGAGAATATCCGGGCACTGTCTTTGGAATTGAAAGCAGCGGCAGAAATGTAAAAGGAGTTGCAAAATAAAATTTTTCAGGAAAAGAGGGATTGGGATGGAAAAGGTAATTGATAATTTTTTAAAATATGTGCAAATAGATACGGAATCGGAGGAAGGAAGCATGACTTTCCCGTCCACGCAAAAGCAACATGAGCTGGCAAAGGTATTGGCCGGGCAGTTGCAGGAGATGGGGGCGGAAGAAATTACTTATGACATGAAACATTGCTACGTATATGCTTCCATTCCGGCATCCAAGGGATGTGAGTCATCGCCGGTAGTAGGGTTTATTGCCCATATGGATACTTCCCCTGCGGTAACGGGGGCAGGGGTAAAACCCAGAATCATAGAGGGCTATGATGGGAAAGATATTGTTTTAAACCCAAAAGAGGGGATTGTGATGAAGGTGTCCGATTTCCCGGAACTGCTTTCGTATCAGGGGAAAAGGCTGATTGTAACCGATGGCACAACGCTTCTGGGGGCGGACGATAAGGCTGGCGTGGCGGAGATTATGGCGATGGCGGAATATTTGCTTGAGCATGAAGAAATTTCTCATGGGAAGATTAGGATAGGATTTACTCCCGATGAAGAGGTTGGGGCCGGCGCGGATTATTTTGATGTGAAATTATTCGGGGCGGATTATGCCTATACGGTAGACGGCGGACGGCTGGGCGAGCTGGAATATGAAAATTTCAACGCGGCAGGGGCGAAAGTGACGGTATACGGGCGGAGCGTCCATCCGGGGGAGGCAAAAGATAAGATGCGCAATGCTATCCTTATGGCGATGGAATTGCAGACGATGCTTCCGCCGGCGGAAAACCCCATGTATACTTGTGGCTATGAAGGCTTTTATCATTTGGATTCTTTTGCCGGCACGGTGGAAAAGGCCACGCTGGAATATATTATCAGGGATCACGATAAAGGGAAGTTTGAAAAGAAAAAAGATTACTTTTTGAAGGTGGGGGATTTCCTGAATGGGAAATACGGAGAAGGGGCATTTGAGATTTCCCTGGAAGATTCCTACTACAACATGAAAGAAGTAATAGAAAAGCATATGCATTTGGTGGAAAATGCGAAAGAAGCAATGACGGAGCTTGGCATTGAGCCGGAAGTGGTGCCTATCCGGGGTGGTACCGACGGCGCACGGCTATCCTTTATGGGGCTGCCTTGCCCCAATCTTTGTACGGGAGGGCAGAATTTCCACGGAAGGTTTGAATATGCGTGTGCCGACGATATGGAAAAGATTGTAGAGCTTCTCATGAAGATAGCCGGAAAATATTGCCGGAAGCGACTATGACAAACTATCGATGTCATATATTGTAACAATATTATAGACAGGTGTTGCAGTATATGAATCGACCAATGGAAAAGGTGGTAAAACAAATAAGGAAAATCATACCGGAGAGGAGAGAGGGCCAGTCCAGGGCAGGATACCGGAACTTGCTGGTTGCCAAAGGGGCGACCGTATTGTTGTTTGTACTGACTGCCTTTGCCCTTGTAAGAGGGGTGGCATCGGTGCTGCCAAGGTCTATTACGGTAAGCAGCAGCGTGAATGGCAAGCTGCTTCCTATCAACAGTGTGGAAACGGATAAAAAGCAAGTAGCGTTAACCTTCGAGGCCACTTACGGGAACAGGGATATTGCTAAGATATTGGAAATTTTAAAAAGGCATGAGATTCATGCAACCTTTTTCCTGACCGGGAATTGGGTGGATGAATATCCGGATGATGTAAAAGCGATTTTTGCGGCCGGGCATGATGTAGGCAATATAGGCGACAGCCATAAACATATGCCTCAATTGACCGATGAAGAGTGCCGGGAGGAGATTGAACAGGCACATACGAAAGTACAGGCGCTGACAGGATATGACATGTTCCTGTTCCGGCCGCCCTATGGAGACTATGACAATCATGTGATAAGCAATGCGGCGAAATGCGGTTACTATTCGGTGCGCTGGGATGTGGATTCCTTTGATTGGAAGGATTATGGTACGGAGTCCATACTGGACAACGTATTGAGAAGCGGGGATTTGAAAAACGGTTCCATAATCCGCTGCCAGAGTGGGGCGAAATATACGGTAGAGGCTTTGGAAAGCCTTCTTACCGGGTTAGAGAAAGAGGGATATATGGTAGTGCCTGTATCCCAATTAATTTATAAAGAGAAGTACCATCTGGGCGGGAACGGAAGGCAGATGAAGGAGTAGGCGGTGGAATAGTACACGGTGGAATAATGCACGGTCTGAAACAGGGAAACCAAGGAGGCTGTATATGTGGTTTTTATTTGCAATAATGTCGGCTGTTTTTGCGGCGCTTACCTCCATACTGGCTAAGATTGGCATAGATGGGGTGGACTCAAATCTAGCAACGGCGGTGCGGACGGCAGTGGTCGTAATCATGTCATGGGGGATAGTTTTTTTGACCAATGCGCAGGGGGGAATAACGGAAATCAGTAAAAGGAGTTGGGTGTTCCTGATTCTTTCCGGGCTTGCCACCGGCGCGTCGTGGCTTTGCTATTATAAGGCACTGCAGTTAGGGGAAGTGTCCAAGGTCGTGCCGATTGATAAATTGAGCGTGGTAATTACCCTTATATTGGCTTTTGTATTCCTCCACGAACAATTTACAGTGAAATCGTTCATTGGTTGTGTGCTGATTTCGGCAGGGACTTTGATTATGGTTTTATAAGCCTTTGGAGCTTGTGGAAGTGGATTAACGCAGTATGGAAAAAGCGCCGTAAGTGGTATACTTCGGCGCTTTTTGAATGGGATCTTCTATTTGCTTTATAAGCGGTCAAGGGGTTTGTTCTATAATGCTTTTCATAATATCTTTTGTTATCTGCCCGGATACATAGCCGTACACATTGCCGTCCGAGTCAATCATAAAAGTGGTGGGGTAGGCGCTGATGCCATAATAGTAAGCGATAATCCCATCGGTATCCATAACGACCGGATAGGTATAATTGTTTTCGGACAAAAAGGCGGCGATATCTTCGGCACTGCCTTCTCTTCCCACATTAGGGGAAGCGATGCCAAGGATGATGACATCGGAATTGTTTTCTCCATATTCCTCATAGATTTCCTGTATTTCAGGCATTTCTGCCCGGCAGGGCGGACACCATGTGGCCCAGAAATTGAGAAATACGGTTTTCCCTTTGTAGTCGGAAAAGGTGTGTGTATTGCCATATTGGTCTTGCAAAGTAAAGTCAGGGGCAGGAATGGCGTCTGCATCGGAATCTGTTGCCGATGTGCCCGTTTCGGCCGCTGCTTTATTTGATTGTTCCGCATGATTTTCCCCGTTGCCGCTTTCTGCTTGGGAGGCATTGGAAGCGTGTGATGGGTCTGCATTGGCGTCTGTGTTTGTTCCGGCGGCATTGCCATTTTGGGTATCATTACCTTCGGCAGTGGAGTTCATGGATGTATTGCCGGAAAGATATGTGCTGATACCGTTCATCCAGCCGGTAAACATCATGACACCGATAAAAACCATTAATATTCCCCCAAGTTTTACCGTGTATTTCATGGCAGAACGGTATTTTTTAAAGAAGGAGGAAAGGGCATTGGTGAACAGCCCGACAGCCAGGAAAGGCAGCACAAAGCCCAAAGTGTAAACTCCAAGCAGCAAAAATCCGGTAAGGGAGGATGCCGCAGAGGCAGCTAAAAGAAGAACGCTGGCCAGTGCCGGACCTACGCAGGGTGTCCATGCGAAGCTGAAAGTAAAACCAAGGATAAGGGCAGTAAGAGGGTTCATGGCCAGGGAGTCGGGCTGGAAGTGGAAACGGCGCTCTTTGCTCAAGGTGAGGCTGCCGAACAGACCGAGTTGATAGAGGCCAAACAGGACGACCACAATCCCGCCGATACGGGTAAACCATGTCCGATAATTGTGGAAAAATTTGCCTACTGCCGTGAATCCAAATCCAAGCAGGAAAAAAGCAAAGCTGATGCCAAGGACGAAAAACAGGGTGTTTCTCATAACCCGTCCTCTTTTATAGGTGATATTCCCTTCTTCATCCACTGTCTTTGCACCCCCGGACAGATAACCGATGTACAAAGGTATCAAAGGGAGTACGCAAGGGGAAAAGAAGCTGATAAGCCCCTGAAAAAAAACGGTGATAGCAGAGATACTTGTTTCAAGTGTCAGATTCATAAAAACCTCCATGCTTCTTTTGCCTGCAAAACGACGGCTTGCAGGCAAAGGTAAAATTCTGTTTGCATGGTAGCATAAAAGAAGGGGATTTGCAAGGGTGCAGTGGGGGTTATAGACACTAAATAGGCATTGGGATATAATAAACAAAATTGGAGGGCTTCCGGGATGGATAATTGCGAAGTAAATAAAATAAAAGATTTTTTGATAATATTTTTTGATTTAAATCTTTGCAATATTCTAAAATTTTTGGAAAGCAGAAAGGAAGAGATAGTGCTGCAGGGGCATATTTGTTCCGTATGGGAAGATGGCCAGTATCTCCGCACCAGAGATTTGGAGAAGGCGAAGGCGGCTTTCGAGGATCAGTTGAAACGGCTGGGAATGGATTACATAGATATAGGGATGATACATTATGTGGATAGTGAAAGCGATTTGGAAGAAGTGCTCGGTGGGGCTGTGATAGGATATTGCAAGGAGCTGAAGGGACAGGGGAAGATTCTTACTATCGGGATGAGTTCCCACAATCCGGTGGTGGCGAGGAAGGCTGTGTAGACAGGGCTTGTGGATGTATTGATGTTTTCCGTGAATGCAGCTTATGACATGCAGCCTGCCAGCGAAGACTGCAATGATTTATGGAAGCCGGAAAATTATAGCAATGGATTCGGAAATAAAAGCGCTTTATGAGTTATGTGAAAGGGAAGGTGTGGCAATTGATGTGATGAAGGTATTCGGCGGCGGGGATATGCTGGATGAAAAGCTGTCTCCTTTCGGTGTGGCATTTAATGAATACCAGTGTATGGAATATTGCCTGACAAGACCGGGGGTGGCTGCGGTTATGGCGGGCTGCCATTCCGTAGAAGAGATAGAAAAACTGGCAGCTTATTATGAGATATCCCCGGAGGAGAAAGACTATGCGACGGTGTTGGCAGGGATGGAGAAGTTCTGGTTTAGGGGGAACTGTATGTATTGCGGGCATTGTGCGCCATGCAGCGTAGGGATTTCCGTGGCGGATGTGAATAAATACTTAAATCTGGCATTGGCACAGGGGGAAGTGCCGGAGACGGTGGCAGACCACTATAGGCTGTTGGGGCACCATGCATCGGAATGTGTTGCTTGCGGGGGATGCGAAGGGAATTGCCCTTTTGGTGTGGGTATTATTGAAAAAATGAAAAAGGCGGCGGAAGTATTCGGTTATTAAGGAAAAACGCTAATTCGCCCATGCAATCTGTTGTGCGGAAACTAACGGATAAGTGCGCAAAAGGTCGGAATCCGGATTTTCCCGGTTCATATCAATGCCTGTAATTTGACTGTTGGAATATGTTTTATAATAATAAATCCCTTTTGTTGCATTCATGCAGCAGGAATAGGTCGTGATATCATATAGGTTTTCGGGGGTAATGACGCTCCCCCGGATCATGGATACGGAGTCCAAAATATGGAAAAATTGGGAGATACTGCTCATCTCATCTTTTTCGCAGATGGAATTTAGGCTAAGATAGGCAGCTTTGACGAAACGGGAAGCAGGGGAATAATCTCCGGGCAGGCCGAAGCAGCCAAGCCCTTGCCCGAAAGGGACAAGGCTTTTTATATTGCTGAAACAGTTTTTAGGGCTGCCGGAAATCAGGTTCATGTATTGGCAGAGGTTTGTGGTCTGGAAACCGAAGGCCGGATTGTTCGTAAGTACCCCTACCGGGTTGTCATGCAGTTCCATACCGGTTTTGGTAGCTTCCAGGACAATGGAGCTTTGGCTGTCTGCTATATGCCAATGGAGAGGGGATAAGGGAAGGCGCTCGCTAAACGGGATACTGACAAGATGGGTGGAGGCGAGAAGTTTTTTTGCTTCTTCCACCGAAGCGCATTTCCCCAATATCCAAAGTATTATCTCAAAAGGGGAGATATTGCTGCTATTTGTCTCTACTTTCGGCGGATAATATGCATTATCGGGAAAGTTCAGACCTGCAATACATAACCCTTTTTCATTGACGGCATCGGCATAAAGAGGGTAGCCTTCCTCCACCGTGGCTATTCCAAGTATGGCATAGTGTTTATCCAATATTCCTGCTTTGCGGAAAGGGAGCGGATAGTTTCTTGGAGTGTAGACGACGCATTCGTTAAAATTATATTCAAAGTCCATAGTACGGCCAAAATAAAAGTCCTGGGTTTTCATTGCAATACTGGTACACATATGATTCCTGCCTTGTTTGTTAGATGATTGATTTATTTAAAGTTTATTCAATGATAGTATCATTATATGCAGTTTATAAAACTGCTATACGATGGCAGCCGGATTTTTGGCCGGTTTTAAGAAAAGGGGATATTTTTTCCATAATTATAGCCATTCTTTTTCGTATCTATATTAGACTTACATAAAGACAAGATTCACATAAAGGGAGGAAAAATTATGAAAGGAAAAGGAAATGGAATGAGAAATGGAATGGCAACGGCATTTATCCTCTGCATGATGGGAAGTATGCTGCTGGCAGGATGTGGAAGAGCGAAATCGACTCCAGATTTATCAACATCTGCTGAAGAGACGGGGGCGGCGGAGACTACTTATGAAGGAGAGTTTGACACTGTCTATGACCGGATGGATAATCCGGATGGCGGAAATGAGGGAGGGGATACGGAAGAATATTCCCAACTGACGGAAACAGGGTTTGTGTCCGTATATAATAATCCTTTATCGACGTTTTCCGCCGATGTGGATACGGCATCATACAGCAATCTCCGCCGATTGATACGCTCCGGTTATGGGATTAGCGATATTCCGGAAGGGGCAGTCAGGATTGAGGAAATTATCAACTATTTTTCTTATGAGGGTTTGAACGAGCCGAAAAGAGGCGAGCCTTTCGGGGTAACGACCCAGATTATGCCTTGCCCGTGGAACCATGAGGCGCAGCTTGTCCGCGTAGGGCTGAAGACGGAGGAAGTAGCTTATGACGATTTTCCGCCATCCAATTTAGTCTTTCTGTTGGATATTTCGGGTTCCATGTATGCGGACGATAAACTTCCCCTGCTTCAGGAATCTTTTGCAGTATTGGCGGAGAACCTGACAGAAAAAGACAGGGTATCCATAGTAACTTATGCCGGGGATGATACAGTTGTGTTGGAAGGGGTAAGCGGAGATAAAACAAGGGTTATCTGCGAGGCGCTTTTTGATTTGGAGGCTGGCGGCAGCACTTATGGGAGCAAAGGGATTGAGACAGCGTACCGTCTGGCAGAAGAATATTTTATAGAAGGCGGGAACAACAGGATTATATTAGCTACGGACGGCGACTTGAATGTGGGGCTTACTTCAGAAGAAGAATTGGAAGATTTGATTTCGGAAAAAAGGGAATCCGGTGTATTTCTTTCCGTTTTAGGGTTTGGCAAGGGGAATATTAAGGATAATAAAATGGAAACGCTGGCAGACAAAGGGAACGGGAACTATGCCTATATTGATTCCCTGCGGGAGGCAAATAAGGTGCTGGTAGAAGAAATGAGCGCAACATTGTTAACGATATGCAAAGATGTGAAATTTCAAGTGGAATTTAATCCGGCGGTGGTAGAAGGATACCGTTTGATTGGATATGAAAACAGGAGGCTGGCAGCAAAAGATTTTGAGGATGATACGAAGGACGCGGGGGAAATCGGCGCAGGGCATTGCGTAACGGCTTTGTATGAAATTGAGACAAAGGAAAACATAAAAGGAAGCGGCATAAACAGGGATGGCTTAAAGTATGCGGAGTTCTACGGGGATGAGGACGAGGAAAGCGAAGCAGAGGGAGAAGAGGGGAACAGTTATCAGGAATATGAATGGATGACTGTCAGTATCCGTTATAAAGAACCGGACGGAACGGAAAGCAAGCTTTTGGAATATCCGGTAGATTACGCATCGTATACGGAAGAGCCGGACGAAGATTTCCTTTTTGCAGCAGCGGCAGCAGAATTTGGACTGGCGGCAATGGACAGTGAATATAAGGGAAACGCTTCGTTGGCACATGTTAGCGAAGTGTTGGAAGAACTGGATTTGGATGATGAATATAAGGAAGAATTTGCCGAGCTGGTAGATATGCTGGAAAAAAATACAAAATGATTGGGCAGCAACATTTGCAAATAGCAATGGTTTATGCCCGCTTCATTGCAGGAAACATTCGGATGAACTTTATAAAATGAAAATAGTATTAAGCAGCGGCTTCCACGATTTTGGAGTCTCCTCTCCATCGTGCAAAAGCCGCTTGCTTAATATTTTTTATGCAATATTATAAACTGAATTTGCCGGTTGCATCGTTCAGACGGCCCACAATTCCGTTGGCATCCTGTAAGGAAGCATGGACGGAATCGGATATTTGTACCACATCCCCGACGCGTTCGGCGATATTTGTCGTTCCTTCGGCGCTTTCCTGCGCTGCCTGTGAAATCTCGTCCAAAGAGTCTGCTATATTGTTGATGGAAGCCAGAAGCTCTTCGGAAATGGCGCTGAAATCGGCGACAAGGGAATCGATTTCACTGGCATCTTCATTATAATCATTGGCAATTGCTTCAAATACATCAATGCTTTCCATGACCTGAGTATCAATAAATGTCAACAATTGTTTTGCATCTTTGGCAAGGCTTCCCACCGATTCATTCACTTGCCCGGTCACTTTTTTAATGTTTTCCGTACTTTGCTTTGACTGCTCGGCAAGTTTACGGATTTCATCTGCTACGACGGCAAACCCTTTTCCGGCTTCCCCGGCCCTGGATGCTTCAATGCTGGCATTCAAGGATAAAAGGTTTGTCTGGGCAGTGATTTCCATAATGGACTCTGCAAGGGTGGAAATTTCGGCAACTACCTTTATTTTGGTCAAAGTTTCCTGAAGGCGGCCCTCAATGGACTGCTTTTGCAGGATTAGGCTGGTTTTGCTTTCATTTGCCGAGTTCTTTGCCCCGATTGCTTTTTTATGTATGGTTTCTGCCCGCTCGGAGCCTTCCTGTGCCCTATCCGCAATATTTTTTGCAGCGGACTCAATGTCTTTTGTCATTTCATCAATGTTGCTGGCAGTAGCGGCCGTTTCTTCCATAGAAGCGGAAAGCTGGGTGGTCGTTGAGGATACGTCTTCTATTTCGCTGTTCAGGCGGGTTATATTCTCCATAATCCCATTGACGCTTTCCGTAGTTTGGCATGTTTCTTTCATAACATCGCTTATCAGCCCGCCGATGCTTGTCCGCATTTTTTCCAAAATATTCAGTAATTTGCCGAAATCATCCCTGCGCTTTAAGGATGAACTGTCTAGCTTGGCAGAGAAGTCCCCTTCTGACATGCTCTGCAGCGCTTTCATTACCAGCTTTAACGGCTTTGTAATATTAAGAATAGTGATAATGAGATATAAGATGATTAAGAGCTGAAACAGGGCGCATACTATCGCAAACGTGGTAATTTTTTCTTTGGTAAACCGGTTTGCTGTTTCTGTGGATGCGGCAATCTGGTCGTCAATATTGTCTATATAATTTCCGGTGCCTACAACCCAGTCAAAGGGTTCATAATATTGCGTATATGCCCGTTTTGGCATAGGCTCCGTTTCACCTTCTTTCGGATACTGGTAATCGCTGTAATAACTGCCGTTTGCTACCGCGCCTTGGATAAAATCTTTTACCATCGCATATCCGGTCACGTCTTTGGTGTCTAACCGGTTGGTGCCTTCGGTATCGCTTCCTAAAAGGACTACGTTTATTCCGTCAGACTGGTCTATCCAGAAATACCCATCCGTTCCATACCTTAGGCTCCTGACTTTATCCGCAGCCAGCTTCATCCCTTCTTCTTTGGTATAGATGCCGGCATCAATGTCTGCCTTATAACTGTCGAGGAGCCAAATAACCTGCGCCACCTGTTGTCTGATACTGTCGTCGTAATCTTTTCGGATGTTCTCCTCCTCTTCTTGCAGAATCCGGGTGTTAATCGCCTGCATGCTGTTAATAGAGAAATTGATGCTGAACATCATGAATGCGATAACCACTATCCCTATAATCGCCATTTTTAATGTTACACTAAGATTCTTCATTATCTATCTCCTCCTTCTGTTTTTATTATAACACTTTCCAATCGAATGGCACAATAAAATTGTGCATTGTGTACAATTTAATGAATAATAATACAAATTTTATATCCAATATTACCTTTGTATAAAGAAGACGGTTGAGCGTCAATTTTTGGTGCCGCCTGTCAAAGGGCATTGGGGAACAGCCTTTTTGGGGTCAGGGGGCTTGTATTGAAAAGCCCGGTACAACATAGGAATATCAGCTTCGGATAATGACAATTTAAGACAAAAAAAGGGGATTCTTGAAAAAAATGGTAAATTATGGTAGATTTACCTTTATATTACTATTGCTTATGGATAAAAGGGAGGAGGTTGTCCGGTGATACGGCGATATGGAACCGAAGATGTATACGAAGCATTGCAGCGGCGGCTGGAATTTATTTTTGAAGAATTTGACAATATTTATTTGTCTTTTTCCGGCGGTAAGGACAGCGGCCTTTTGCTGAATCTGACGATGGATTTTCAAAAAAAGTATTATCCCAAAAAGAGGATAGGAGTTTTCCACCAGGATTTTGAGGCACAATACAGCGTAACCACGGAGTATATTGAACGTACTTTCAAGCGGTTGGAAAAGGAGGCGGAGCTATATTGGGTATGCCTTCCTATGGCGACAAGGACAGCGCTTAGTAGTTATGAAATGTTCTGGTATCCTTGGGATGATACGAAAAAGGAGGCCTGGGTAAGGGAACTGCCCAAACATGATTATGTCATACATCTGGAAAACAATCCCATAACAACTTACCGCTACCGGATGCATCAGGAGGATTTGGCAAAACAGTTCGGCAGATGGTATCGCATTTCCCATGGGAACCAAAAAACGGTTTGCCTGCTCGGGATGCGGGCGGATGAATCGCTGCAAAGGTACAGCGGTTTTTTGAACAAAAAGTACGGTTATAAAAATGAATGCTGGATTAGCAAGCAGTTTAAAAACGTATGGTGTGCCTCACCTATGTACGACTGGAATTTAGAGGATGTATGGCATGCCAATTATTTGTTTAATTATGATTACAACCGTTTGTACGATTTATACCATATGGCAGGGCTGAAGGCCTCCCAGATGCGGGTAGCTTCCCCGTTCAACGATTATTCCAAAGATAGCCTGAATTTGTACCGGGTGCTTGACCCGGAAATATGGGCAAAGCTGGTAGGGCGGGTGCAAGGGGCGAATTTTGCCTGCATATATGCCCGGTCAAAGGCTATGGGGTACCGCAGCATTACCCTTCCGGAGGGGCATACATGGGAATCCTATACCAGGTTTCTGCTGGATACGCTTCCGGTCAGGTTAAGGAACAATTATGTGAAAAAGTT
>Ga0137307_101097_pt1 | contig 26963 bp, 21 predicted proteins | sample NAcewD2O_March_2_FD_97180 | JGI IMG/M metagenome (GOLD analysis project Ga0137307, IMG submission 97180) | Mouse cecal microbial communities from Vienna, Austria - N-Acetylglucosamine amended D2O_March | ecosystem: Host-associated > Mammals > Digestive system > Large intestine > Cecum | place... | reverse complement strand
AGGCAACAGTGGCAACGGCAATGGCAGCAACAAGGACAACGCCAGGAGCGGGAACAGTGGGAATGGCAGCAGTTCCGAGAGTAATGGAAATTCTTCTGGGAACAATAGGAATGGAAATGGCAACAACGGAAGGAGGAAACGGGAAGAATAATAGGAAGTGTTCCTGGATGATGGCGAAGTGCCGATGGACAATAACGCTGCGGAACAGTCCATCCGCGGATTCTGTATCGGCAAGAAAAACTGGGTGATGATCGATACCATTACCGGAGCAAAGTCCAGCGCCATCATCTACAGCATTGCGGAGACTGCAAAAGCAAACAATCTGAAACCGTATGATTACTTTGAGTATCTGCTTACCGAGATTCCGAAGCATCTGGAGGATACCGACCGCAGTTTTCTGGATGACCTGCTCCCCTGGTCACCAAGCCTGCCAGCGAATTGCCGCAAGCCTGATAAAAGTGAAGTGAAATAAAGACTGGAACAAATCTGTTTCTATCATACAGGTTTGCTCTTGTTTTGTATAGGTACTCACTATCTACCGTTTACATTTGAAAAACCATTTTTATTACAGCCAGACCACTCAAAGTGATAGCACATTAAGCTTATCGCTGCAAACCAAGGAAATCCCGGCGAAACAACTTGTTTCGCCGGGATTGTGGAGTACGCGCCCTTTCAATATTTCAATTTTTGAAAAGATTAGCAAGTATTTGTGCGATTTTTTCAAGGGTACCATCACCGGAAGCATTGTGTTCCATAAGAAACTCCCATTTACCATCTTCTGATTTATGGATTTTGATGTGTGTGCTTAAGAGGAACAGCGCGGCAATCAGCACTTCTGCCTCCGGTAAACCGGGAATGGCAAAAGCCTGGGCGGTCTGCGCGTTTTCCAGACAGTTCTTTACTGCGGAGGGCAGAGCAGATTCTTTCTCTAAAGTTACAATTACATCATCCCAAAAGTCTATGGGCAACGGCGCAGGCAGGACAATTTGCCCTTGATACTGCAAATAAAATTCTGCAAAACTGGAATCCTGCTGTGCCAGGGCCAGTATAGTGCTTTTTTTGGTATGTGTAGAATATTCAACGGTTGACATCATTCAGTTTAGCCTCCATTTCTTCTAGGATTTCTGTCAGTTCCTGGGGCATACATGCGGTCCATTTCTGCCTCACTTGGCTGTGTTCCGTACCTGCAGTCGTATGCAGCAGACGGGCATAACTACGGATTACAACCATCAGGTTATGTGCGTCATTTGTATTAGTAAACATTTGAATGGATTTTAAATAAAAATCACATGCTTGTGGAAAATCTTGCCGCTTCTCTGCAATTCTGCCCAGCTGATGGTAAGTGCTGGCTGCGCCATGCTCATTGCCTTGTTTTTCTTTAATTGCCAGTGCCTTTTTGTACCACCCTTCTGCTGCCGCAAAATCGCACTGCTCTTGTGCAATAATGCCCAGCTGATGGTATGTGCTTGCGACGTCATGCTCATTGCCTTGTTTTTCTTTAATTGCCAGCGATTTTTTGTACCACCCTTCTGCTGCCACAAAATCGCGCTGCTCTTGTGCAATGATGCCCAGCTGATGGTAAGTGATGGCTGCGCCATGCTCATTGCCTTGTTTTTCTGTAATTGCCAGCGCCTTTTTGTACCACCCTTCTGCTGCCGCAAAATCGCGCTGCTCTTGTGCAATGATGCCCAGCTGATGGTAAGTGCTGGCTGCGCCATGCTCATTGCCTTGTTTTTCTGTAATTGCCAGCGCCTTTTTGTACCATCCTTCTGCTGCCGCAAAATCGCGTTGTTCTTGGGCAATTCTGCCCAGCTGATGGTAGGCGCTGGCCATAGGTTCCCAATCATTAGAAGTTTCGGCTTTTTCTGCAAGTGCCGAATACAACTTATTCGCTTCTGCAAACCGGCGCATTTCTTTCGCATGATATGCAAGGCTTTGGGTTAAGGCCATATAATATATATCCATATCCCGGGCTTCCGCCAGTCGTCTTGCATAGTAAAAATTCTCAATATTCCTCTCGTAGACAGTCTTTACCTGATACAGCGGCTTACCGGTCAAAGCGTGTGCAAGTCTTCCCATAATATCCGCAAAACTTATCTGCAGGGGCTCCGGGGCAGGCGTCTGCCGTAGCAGATATCCCCGCAGGGCAGGGTGGAGCTGGTAGACATTCTGTCCTATATGGGTGCAGAAACCGGCATTTTCCAAGATATGATAGCATGCGTTGACCATATCCGGTTCCACAGGATATCCTGTCGCATTCAGCATTGCTTTCACATAATCCGCATCTACGTGAAAGTCATGCAGACCGGTCACCTGCAATACGGGGAGATGCCGTTCTGTAAGGCTGCTGCCGAATACGGCATAAGCAGCCTTCAGCCGCCGGGTACTCTCGTCCCCCTCCATCCCCTCAAAGCTGCTTTTCAGGTCAGTCAGTAGCTGTCTGGCGGAGCAATGTTGAAGCCGTAGCAATATGGACCGGATGGCCAGGGGATTGCCACACAGCCTGTCAAGAATTGCAGCGTAGGTCTCGTTGCTTCGGTCCAGTGTCAGGCCAAGATCTCTTACGACAGCATTGCAGTATTCCCAAAGGTCTTCACCAGCCAGACCGACCAAAGGAAGCCGGTAGCAGGATGATACCGGTAGCCAGGATTCCTCGTTTCTGCTTGTGAGCAGCACCTTCGTTTTGCCTGCACGGAGTTCTTTCAGCAGTCGGGCCAGGATATCCCGGTCCTCTGCGCTGAGTTGGGGCTGAATCTCCGTTCCATCAATGCCGGAAGCGGATTCAAAGTTATCCCACACCAGCAGGCAGGACCTGTTCCGCAGCAGCTGCGTCAGGATTTTCTGCTTTTCCTCTTTTGGCTTTGCCAAGGAAGAAGTGTTCGCCAGTTCGTCCAGCAGCTGGTTGATAACATACTCGGCGGAATGGATTTTCTGGAAGTTGAACCAGAAAACGTTCCCCTGTAGCCCGCCAGTCTGGCTCAGCCAGCGCAGGAAGCCTTTTGCCAGACTGGTCTTGCCGACTCCGGCCTGACCATGTATCAGGATTGCAGCCTGAGGCTGACGGAGCATGGCGCGCTCCAGCCTCTGGATATCGCGTCCTCTACCGATAAAGCCGTAATCACCGTCCACCCTTGCGCCCTTTGGCAGTATGGAAGCTTCTCCGCCTGCTCCCTCTGTGGGACGAAGCTGCGGTAAAACCGCGCTTTCGGAAGATAGTTGCTGATATAGGACCGGAACGACCCAGTCCTGCAGGGGCAGCTGCCCCACAATGCAGTCCCGTGCGGACTGCCGTAGCATTTTTCCCCGGCCGGCGCGTACTGCTTCGGATACTTTGCCGGTGGAAAACAGACGCTCATAAAATGCCGGAATGAACGCTTTTGCGCCGCTTACATAGAGGGAGTATCCCATAGCCACCACGCTGCGGACGCCAGCCTTGATCAGTCCTGCTGCTACGCTGGCAAAAGGGTCCTGTGCCTGGTCATCAATCATGCCGGACTGGCATGCGTTCACTACCATAAATGGGATGTTATATTCCGCAAGCAGCTGGGCAAGCAGCCTTGTGTCAACCGGATCAGGTCCGCTGCTGTCTGTTTCAAAAATAAGCTGGCCTTCAGGGGCGGCATACAGGTTCCCAGCAGGTGCGTCCATGACCGCGCCGTAACCGCCATGACCGTCAAAATGTACAATATGGTAGTGGCCGGGGTGGTCGTAAAGCACCTTCCTCAGTTGATCAAAGGTCGGCGGACGCAGGATGTCCATAGTGACGGGCAGTCTGTTTTGGCTGATGTACTCTACAAGACTGTTGGCCAGTATATTATAGCTGACATCGTTTTCCCCGTAAGGACGGGGAATGACATATAAAATATGGATAGCCTCCTGGGTCGGAGTGGACGGCAGGGGCGGCGGGTCGCCGATGCTGGAGAGTTGCCGGTCAATACAGCAGCGCAGAGCCAGCCAGCCGTCATCCCTGCTGTACAGGGCCTCCCAGGGCCAGGACATGATTTCGGGCGAATCGCTTGTAATCTTAATGCGGAAACCTTGAAAATTCCGCCTTTTTGCATCTTGGTACCAGTCCCGCGCGTATCCGGTAAACAGCGTGTCGAAGAGCATGGCGCCCCATACCTGCATAGTCTTTGCGACGCACTCTGCCAATTGGGGGTATACGCCAAAGGGGCTCTGCAGATAGTTTTCTAGATACCAGCGCAGTTCAGGAAGGAATTGTTTTGCAGGATGCCCTTCCACAGGAAACTTTGCGGGATCTGGCAAGACGACCGCCGTAGTGCGCTTCATATCCATGCTGCGGATTACCTCGAACATAGCGCTGCCGTTCTGATTACAGGTATGATGAATCTGAAGTTCCATAGGAACGACCTCCTTTGAAATAAAGATTAGTGCTAAATATATATATTATATCATACAAGCCAGGTGGTGCATAGAGCGACCCATTCACCTTGAAGTTTTTCGCTGATTCTATGATCTATTTATACTGCTTCTATTCCGGTAAGCGTTCCTCGTACATGATGCTCAGTTTCCCATAGAGCGATTCCAGTTCCAGATTAGCATTATCCATTTCTGTGCTGTTTCCATGTATATCTCCTCCAAATTTTATTTTTGTTCATTATATTATGCTGTCATTATAATTGTATAATAATGCCATGTTGGGATGGATAATAGGCACTGTCATTAATCCTAACTTTGCCAAGGTCTGTGGCACAGGGGGCAAAACCGGACAGATTCGTTGGCTTCAATGGATGCTATGGGTATGACTACTATGCCGGGGATAAGAGCATAACCGTCAAAGAGGAAGAGGCCAGAGGTGTCCACATGGTTTATGACATGTATCTGGAGGGTTGCGGAACGGCATATTTTAGAAATGCCAGCACTTTCTGCCTTCATTTTCTATTTCTGCCGTCGCCTTTTTTCTTCTCCAAAAAATTCCGATATCCTATTTTGAGTATGCCACTACTTTTTGCTGGCATTTTTGATATAGGTATTGCACTTTTTGACGGCACTTGTCCTTTTGGCGCGTATGGAGGGATTTATGAATGTACTTGAAGCAGTGAGGGAGAATGGGATAACCGCGAAAAAATCTTGACACTATCGTTTTGAAAAAGGCTTCCGCCTCATCGCAGAAATGGCACACGATGTTAAAATCGGTTTAGTACTTGCAAATGGTGCATTATCTTCTTAGGTTAATGGTGAGGGTGATATCCCCATAAAAGCCTAAACACCACTTTACTAAGTTCCCCAATCGGCAAATAAAGCCCCAATGTGGCTTAATTCAGGTAAATCCATTCGTGGTCGGCATTGGTTATATCATCCGCATTATCCTCGGAAGGGCAATATATATGCTGCGTTTCGTCCGAAGGGTTTTCCTGTGGAATAGGAATAGAGGCTTCCTGTTCCGATTCCGATTTCTTTAAATCCGGGAGTTCTTTATTTTCTGCAAACGGAACGAGCCGGGTTATAGATTGGAGTATAAATAATATTAAGAGTATTATTAAAAAATTTTTTCGCATTTAAAACTTCCTTTAATAAGAACAACGATTACAGCATTGAGTTACTATAATATTAATTTTATTGATAGTATTAATACTATAATAACTCAATTGAAGACTATATACAATACATGAATAAACTTGGTATTATTTGGTCTATGTGTCATGGTATAGGCAGTGCTTACTCCGATTGTTAATCATTTTAGATAATCCCAATTAGCTCAACTTTTTGTTTATATAATCGAGGGCTGGGATGAGAAAAAAGTCGGGATAACTAAGTTTACCAGCTTTTCAAAACGAAATAGAATGCGGATAGAACGGTGGATATTTCCGGATGTATAGTGTGAAAAGTCAGATTGATAGCTGATTTTATCACATGGCTATTTGTGCCGGAGCGTCACAAATAAGCCCTGATGAACCCGTCGCGTAAACGCTCCGGAATGGAGATTAAGATGGCAAATACTGTAACGGAGTACCGTGAAGAAGATTTTCTTATGCTATCAGGAATCCAACATTTTGCTTTTTGCAGGAGGCAATGGGCATTAATACATATTGAACAGCAGTGGGAAGAAAATGTCCGTACCTTTGAGGGCAGAATGATGCATGATAACGCCCATAATCCAGATTTTCATGAAAAACGGAAATCAGTTTTGACGGTTCGTGCTTTGAGGATTTTTTCAAGAAGTATGGGGATTAGTGGAGAATGCGATGTTGTGGAGTTCCATGAGGATGAAAGTGGGATCCCTTTGCATGGGTATAGTGGATTGTATAAAGCAATACCAATCGAATATAAACGTGGGAAACCAAAAGACCATGATGCAGACGAATTGCAATTGGCGGCACAGGCAATGTGTTTAGAGGAAATGTTAGTAACGAAGATCGAGAAGGGTTTTTTATATTATGGAGATACAAGAAGAAGGGCAGAAGTAGTTTTTACATGTGAAATAAAGGAAAAGGTAAAGAAATGCTTTGAGGAAATGCATTCTCTATATGAACGCAGATATACGCCTAAAGTAAAAACAGGTTCATTTTGTATAAATTGTTCTTTATTTAACTGCTGTATGCCCCAACTTTGCAAAGATATGCAGGCGGATAAGTATGTGGAAGAGGTGATAAAGGAGGACTTATTATGAGGAAATTGCTTAATACCTTGTATATAACATCGACGGATGCATATCTTGGGGTTGATGGAGAAAATATTACGGTAAAAAAGGATGACAAAATAGCTATGCGTGTACCAGTTCATAATGTGGAGTCAATAATAGCTTTTAACTATGTAGGGGCAAGCCCATCGCTTATGAGAAAATGTTGTGAGCGTGGGGTGGATATAAGCTTTTTTCAAGGAGACACATTTTGCGCACGTGTTATTGGAAGGGAAAACGGGAATGTGACACTGCGAAAGGCGCAATACCGGTATTCAGATAGTGAGGAAGATAGCCTAAATATAGCGCGTAATATGATATTAGGAAAGGTGCATAATCAGCGTTATGTAATAGAAAGAGCGCGAAGAGACTATTCTTTGCGTTTAGATGGGGAAAAACTGCAGCATGCGTCCAATCTTTTGAAAAAATCTATGGGATATGTTAAAAGGTGCATGACTTTGGATGAGTTGCGCGGTTACGAAGGGGAAGCAGCTACGATATATTTTGGGGTATTTGATGATTTGATTCTTCAAAATAAAAGTCAATTTATTTTTTCCGGACGGAGTAAGCGCCCTCCTCTTGATAACGTAAATGCATTGTTGTCATTTGTTTATGCATTGTTGACAACAGAATGTGCTGGTGCAGCTTATTCCGTTGGATTAGATCCATATGTAGGTTTTTTGCATAAGGATAGACCGGGCAGGCAATCCCTTGCCTTGGATTTGATGGAAGAATTTCGTGCGCCTATTGCCGATAGATTGGTATTAACTTTGATTAATAAGCAGGAAGTAAATGCGAAAAATTTTAAGAAACAAGAAAACGGTGCCGTTATAATGGATGACACAACGCGTAAACTGGTGGTACAGAAATGGCAGGAGGGAAAGGGGGAGATTATTACGCATCCATTTTTGAAAGAAAAAGTACCAGTAGGTCTATTGCCATATGTACAGGCGATGCTTTTAGCAAGGTATCTAAGGGGTGATATCAATGCGTATCCGCCTTTTTTTAAGCGGTAATAGAGGTACGAATTTCGTAATTTAGTGTTATCTGATAATTGTGCTTAAGAAAATATTATAGAAGACGAATCAGGACAGCGGAGGTGGTAGAGTGTTAGTGTTGATTACTTATGATGTAAATACAAAAACAGCGCAAGGCATTAGGCGGCTTTCGCGCGTTGCAAAAGTGTGTATGAATTATGGGCAGAGAGTTCAGAACTCCGTTTTTGAATGTCTTGTGGATAGTACCCAATTCGCAATGGTGAAAAAACAATTATTGGATATTATCGATTTGGAAAGAGATAGTGTGCGTTATTATGTTTTAGGGGAAAAGTATAAAAGTAAAATAGAGCATATAGGAGTACAGAGGGCATTCGATTTATCGGGAACATTATTTATTTAAAGATGCGGATGCCAAGCGGACAGCGAAAGTGGGGTGGTTTCGCAAAAAAAATGTATAGGCAGTTTGCACATATTAGGTAATGCCATTAAATTTCAAGGGCAAATATATTGGATGAAATGTAAAATATGTTTAGCTAGTGTAGATTATAGGCAGGATTTGTGTGTAAAATTGCTGTCACTCCCTTGGCGGGGAGTGTGGGTTGAAATAAAATAAATTTCGTTTAGTAATGGTTTTAATACACGTCACTCCCTTGGCGGGGAGTGTGGGTTGAAATATATCCCCTGTAACCAATCCTTAATATGGCACCTGGTCACTCCCTTGGCGGGGAGTGTGGGTTGAAATAGAAAAAGAAAGGGCAAGCAGGGAATGTAAGAAAGTCACTCCCTTGGCGGGGAGTGTGGGTTGAAATACTACCGGAACAAAGCACAGGATGATGCAACTTGAGTCACTCCCTTGGCGGGGAGTGTGGGTTGAAATGCACAAAAAACTTTTACCGCTCCTAGTCATTCCTGTCACTCCCTTGGCGGGGAGTGTGGGTTGAAATTGGATAACCTGATACACCAGATGGTGGGGCAAGCCGTCACTCCCTTGGCGGGGAGTGTGGGTTGAAATAGGTTGATAATGAAAAATCACAACGTATCAGTAAAGTCACTCCCTTGGCGGGGAGTGTGGGTTGAAATACAAGAACCATTGAAAACAATATTACCAGCAGGAAGTCACTCCCTTGGCGGGGAGTGTGGGTTGAAATAGAAAAAGAAAGGGCAAGCAGGGAATGTAAGAAAGGTCACTCCCTTGGCGGGGAGTGTGGGTTGAAATTAAAAACCAACTTAAAGAAATAGTAAAGAATGCCGTCACTCCCTTGGCGGGGAGTGTGGGTTGAAATCGATATATCTTGATTTTGGGAAATCAAGGTTTGAGTCACTCCCTTGGCGGGGAGTGTGGGTTGAAATTTTTATCAACCCTTTCCTATCCATTGGGTAGTACGTCACTCCCTTGGCGGGGAGTGTGGGTTGAAATCTCGAATGAAATTTGATTTGCGTTGGTTTCGATTGTCACTCCCTTGGCGGGGAGTGTGGGTTGAAATTTTCCGGTGAAATTTTTGAAGAAATTTTGAACGAGTCACTCCCTTGGCGGGGAGTGTGGGTTGAAATATTAGATTTGCGGATTTTCTCAATCTGCGTGTACAGTCACTCCCTTGGCGGGGAGTGTGGGTTGAAATCCCTGTAGCTGCATCCGTCCAAAAGAAATCTTTTGTCACTCCCTTGGCGGGGAGTGTGGGTTGAAATTTTCTTCCCTGTGCAGCCCTCGCATTTGCATACAGTCACTCCCTTGGCGGGGAGTGTGGGTTGAAATTTTTGCTCCCTTATTTAAATACAACGCATCCAATGTCACTCCCTTGGCGGGGAGTGTGGGTTGAAATAAAATCTTCAACTGAAATAAAGCCATCTGATGAAGTCACTCCCTTGGCGGGGAGTGTGGGTTGAAATTTTAGTATTCCATATGGCGGTCTGGTACTTACAGGTCACTCCCTTGGCGGGGAGTGTGGGTTGAAATAAAAATCATGGACGATTTAGGTGCCAATGCAGATGTCACTCCCTTGGCGGGGAGTGTGGGTTGAAATCAAAAATGTCCGAACTATACCCATTAATGCAAACGTCACTCCCTTGGCGGGGAGTGTGGGTTGAAATTATTTCTGGAAGTTATTATTTTGCTACTCGTGTTAGTCACTCCCTTGGCGGGGAGTGTGGGTTGAAATCAAAAATGTCCGAACTATACCCATTAATGCAAACGTCACTCCCTTGGCGGGGAGTGTGGGTTGAAATACTTATATGCAGCAGGGTCTTGGAATCCTTTGGTTGTCACTCCCTTGGCGGGGAGTGTGGGTTGAAATTTTGGATACTTCTACTGGTCTTTCTTCTAAGATTGTCACTCCCTTGGCGGGGAGTGTGGGTTGAAATATTTAAGCAGGTATGCCGCATACATGGAAATGCCGTCACTCCCTTGGCGGGGAGTGTGGGTTGAAATAAAAAAATATGGGAAAGTCTTGCCTGTATTGTAATGTCACTCCCTTGGCGGGGGTGTGGGTTGAAATTGCTGACATCATCCTATATTTGTCTGCCCACTCAGGTCACTCCCTTTGCGGGAGTGTGGATTGAAATGACGGACATTCCCTTTCTGTTTCCGATGTAGTGGATCACTCCCTTTGCGGGGAACGTAAGTTAAAATCGAGCGGCGTCTATTTTCCATTTTATATCTCCTACCATCCCCCTGCCGGGAAACGCGGGTTAGAATGTGGGTAAAGGCACGGTCATACCTGTTGTAAAACATTTTGTTGGGAAATACAAATTGAAGTGAGCAAAAGAAGTAGTAGACCAGGTAAGATTTTCTCTTTTAGAATAGGAAGGGCTTTATGTAAAGCTGTTGCGGATATTTGCAAGGGAGGGGGAAATATTATCCATAACTAAGCGGTGGAAGGTAGATTGCATTGCAAATGCTAAACGATTGGACTAGCTGTCCAATGACAGCCATAACAAGATAAGTTATACTTTTCTTATGAAAAGTATAGGAGGTTGGGGCGATGGGTAGTCAGTTATTGGTGGCGGAAGCATTAGATGAAAGAGAGCTGTTGGTTCACAGGATAATGGATAAGATTAAAGCAGCAAGCTTTGTAGATATGGCAAAGCGTAATGAAGAAAAGACGGCAGAAAAGCGGCTACCCAGAAGTGAATATGCGGAGCAGGCAAAGAGTGCTTTCCAGCAGATTATAGATTTGATAGAGAGGTACCAGAAAATTGATGCTGCCATTGTCGCATCTAATGCTAATACCAAGATTCAGACTTCATATGGTGAGTATACAGTTGCAGGGGCAATTTCTTTAAGGAACCGTTTGAAAGCAGCAAAAGGATACGAGAATAAGGGTTTTGAAAATAGTTTATATGATAAGATGCAGGAAGAATACGAACGATGTATCCAATCTATTCATGCGAAGAACCGTCATTTGGATGAAACAGCAGAAAGCATGAGACTAAGTATCCTTGGCAAAGAAACCCGGATGAAGGAGACAAAACCATTAGAAGTTGTGGAGGTCTATGTGAAAGAAAACAAAGCGGAATTGATTGACCCACTAGATGTTGTGAGTCAAATGCAGCAGCTAAAGGAGCGTAAAGACAAGCTGATTTCGGAGTTGGATACACAAATCAAAGTTTCTAATGCGACTACATTTGTTGTTTTGGATTAATGTTTAATTATGCCTATAATGCGAAAACCTAAAACTCAGTTTCCCTGACAACAGGGTTATATTATAAATGCAGATTCGGCATAATAAAGCGGCCTTATGGACAAACGATAAAATATGAATTATTTTGACAAATGAATGACAGGTTTTTTGTGATTTTTTTGCAGGTGTGGAGACACACTGAAATCCATGAGAAAGGTTCGGTATCGGGCTGTTTGACCAAGGTTAACCACATGGCTGCATTATAGGCAAATGTATAGAATCATTTAGGGGTAAAAGTCTGCCCATGTAATGGGCTTTATATATTAAATAATGTGTGAAAAGCTTTTACTGTTTGAATTATACAACGGAGGTAATGAAATATTTATGGATAAAAATGTATATCCAAATATAAATATGGAGAAAACAGGGCTTTTGCTAAAAAAGAAGATAACAGAACAGGGTTATTCGGTTAAGGATATCCAGAAATATCTTCAATTGTCATGCCCGCAGCCGATATACCGATGGTTTAAAGGAAAGGTAATGCCTTCTCTCAACCATTTGCTGATGCTGAGCCGTATCCTGAAAGTGCATATGGAAGATTTGCTGGTAGTAGAAGGGGGTTCCCATGTACAAAATACAGAGAAAAAAATATGTGAGATTTTGCCCTATGATATGTGGGGGGAAAACAGATATTCGGAACCGCTTCATAAATTCCAGGAAGGTACACGGAGGAGAATAGTGGCATATTGGGGAAAGCTGTGTGTTAAAGTGGCATAAAGAAGATGCCCGCAGCAGTTGGGAGAAAATGCGTGGTTTTTAACGGACATCTTCTTTATGATTGACATATTGATTACAGTTTAAGCCCTTTTGGGGCTATATTAGTCATAATAGTTTTGCATTGTATAATGTATAAACATCTATTTTGTAAGTGGAATCCCTTTCGTAACCTTTCGGTAAATTTTCCATAGAAGAACAGCCGGAAAACTAAATAATAAATATACGGTGGAAAGAATACCAACGGTACCGCCGATAAGGGCAATAATTAATAGTCCAAAATTCATAATGGAACAACCTCCTGATGTAAAATAATATTAATATGTTTTGACTGCCTTTATTATAGTGTGGCAAATTGAACAAGAAAAGACGGAGGAAGGTTTCTTAGCGCAATCTTAACGTATGTGGTCTGTAGATGCCCTTGACATAATCCTGTTTTCATGCGAATATAGTTTAATGATGAACAGTTCATATATAAACAGTTTATATTTGAACTGTTCGATTATAAATTAATTGAGAGGGATAAAAAGTGGATACTGAGTTTGAAACACTGCTTTATGGGCAGCAGTTTAAAAAGCTATATGAAAAAATGAGCAATCTTATTACGGAGAAATATGGGCTTCATAAGGTGGAAATTGAAATCCTGCTTTTCCTGAAGAAAGGAAAAGGGGATACTGCAAGGGATATTGCAGAAAATAAGTTTTTTTCTAAAGCGCATATTTCACATGCTATTGACCATCTAATGGAATGCGGATATTTGGTAGGGAAGTTGGATGGGCAAGACAGGAGATGTGTTCATTTGGTTTTGAGAGAGGAAGCAGAACCGGTATGCGAGGAGCTTCTGAAGATGCGAGAGAATCTGATGAATACCGTTTGCCAGGGGATTACAGAAGAAGAACGATTGATGATGCGGCAGGTGGCGAAGAAGATTGCATGTAATATTAGCAAAGAGCTGATGTAGAATGGAGAGGGCATCGTGGTAAAAGTTCCGGGATGGAGGGAAAGGTTGAAAGAGTCGTTTGGTCAATCTGAAATCCGTATCGAAAGCCACAATTTCACACGTTAAGAAAGGAGCATGGTTATATAAATGACAAGAAACAGCAAAAGGGAGCAAATAGAAAATTATACGGTAAAATATGGTGATGTTTGTAAAGAAAATAACTTAATAGATATTAATTTATATGAACAATACGGTGTAAAGAGGGGATTAAGAGATAAAAACGGGGAAGGCGTATTGGCAGGCTTGACGAATATTTCCATGATAAAATCACAGGAAATAATTGATGGAAAGAGGGTACCATGTGAAGGAAGGCTGCTGTATCGGGGGTATGATATCATCAATTTGGTAAGGGGATTTGAACATAGCTCCAGATTCGGTTTTGAAGAAATTGCATATCTTCTGCTGTTTGGCAGTTTGCCGGATAAAAGCCAGTTGAAGGAATTTCGGGGGAAGTTGGCAATGATGCGCACTCTTCCCACTAATTTTACAAGGGATGTTATTATGAAAGCATCCAGCAAAGACATTATGAATTCTTTGACCAAAAGCGTGCTGACTCTTGCTTCTTATGATAAACAGGCATCGGATCTTAGCATCCCTAATGTGTTGCGGCAGTGTATGCAGCTGATTAGCGTATTTCCGATGCTTTCGGTATATGGCTATCAAGCGTACAACCATTATGAACGGGATGACAGCCTTTACATACACCGGCCGGATGCAAATCTTTCCACAGCAGAAAATATTCTACGGCTGCTTCGCCCGGATATGAAATATTCGGAACTGGAAGCCAAGGTCTTGGATATTGCATTGGTATTGCATATGGAACATGGAGGTGGTAATAACTCTACATTTACGACCCGTGTGGTGACATCTTCCGGTTCCGATACTTATTCGGTTATTGCGGCTGCTTTATCTTCTTTGAAGGGCCCGAAACATGGTGGGGCGAATATCAAGGTAGTGGAAATGATGGCCAATATTAAAAAGCATGTAAAAGATGTGAACGATGAGGAAAAGGTAAAGGATTATTTGGCACGGATGCTTAATAAAGAAGTATTTGACAAGAGCGGTTTGATTTATGGTATGGGCCATGCAGTATATTCCATTTCTGATCCAAGAGCGACTATTTTCAAAAGCTTTGTGGAAAGGCTGGCGTTGGATAAAGGGCGCAAGGAGGATTTTAGGCTTTATTCCATGATTGAGCGTTTGGCGCCTCAAGTAATAGCGGAAAGACGGAACATTTATAAGGGAGTAAGTGCAAATGTAGACTTTTACAGTGGATTTGTATATAGCATGTTGGATATTCCACTGGAACTTTATACGCCTATTTTTGCTATGGCAAGGATTGTAGGGTGGAGTGCGCATAGGCTGGAAGAGCTGATTAATGCGGATAAGATTATCCGTCCGGCATATAAAAGTGTGTTGATGGAGCGGAACTATACAGAAATAGATGAAAGAGGATAAAAACTGAAGAATGCTCTATATTAGGGAGATAGGAAGGCGATAAAAATTGAGATTATACCGTACGAAATTTCAGGAAAAACTAAATGAAGCATTAAAGGCAGTGCTGCCGATTATCGGGATTGTCCTTGTCCTTTGCTTTACAATTGCGCCGATTTCACCAAGTATATTGATGGCTTTTTTGCTAGGGGCGGTGCTTTTAATTGTAGGGATGATGTTTTTTACGCTTGGCGTGGAACTTTCTATGACTCCGATGGGAGAACGGGTAGGCACATGTATGACCCGTTCCAAGAAGCTTTCGGTAATGGTATTGCTTAGTTTTATATTAGGGATTGTAATCACTATTTCAGAACCGGACTTGCAAGTGCTGGCAGAGCAAGTGCCGTCTATTCCAAATTTGACGCTAATTTTTGCAGTTGCATTTGGGGTCGGAATCTTTCTTGTAATAGCGCTATTGCGTATGCTGTTTTCGATTCCGCTGTCTTTTATGCTTTTATTCTTTTATGGGCTTGTAATAGTGCTGGCTTTTTTCGTGCCGGGGGATTTTCTGGCGGTGGCATTTGATGCCGGAGGGGTGACTACCGGGCCGATGACGGTTCCTTTTATTATGGCAATGGGTGTCGGTATTGCAGCAATCCGTAGCGATAAGCATGCAGCAGATGATAGTTTCGGTCTTGTGTCGCTTTGTTCTATCGGGCCGATATTGTCAGTGTTGGTATTAGGGCTGATTTATCATCCGGAAAGCACCGAATACATACCGGAGCAAATCCCGGATATTAGCAGTTCGGTAGAGCTTTGGGGAATGTTTTCAGGAGGCTTCCCGAAATATATGTGTGAAATGGCAGTTTCGCTTTTCCCAATCCTGGCATTTTTCGGGATATTTCAAATTATTTTCAAAGGGATGCAGAAACGTACGCTGATTAAGATTGGTATTGGCCTTGTATATACTTATGTGGGCCTGTTCCTGTTTCTGACCGGTGTGAATGTAGGGTTTATGCCTGCTGGTAATTATCTTGGGCAGGTGATTGCTTCAAATCCTTACCGATGGATTATTGTTCCTATTGGTATGCTGATTGGATATTTTATTGTATTAGCGGAGCCAGCAGTATATGTATTGACAAAACAAGTAGAAGATATTACTTCTGGTGCGGTGTCGGCAAAAGCTATGAGCCTTAGCTTGTCCATCGGTGTGGCAGTATCTTTGGGGCTTGCAATGATACGTGTTTTAACGGGGGTTTCTATTTTGTGGTTTATTATTCCGGGTTATGGTATTGCGTTGGTTTTGTCATTGGCAGTTCCCAAGATTTTTACAGCAATAGCTTTTGACTCCGGCGGTGTGGCATCGGGGCCGATGACGGCAACTTTTCTTTTGCCGTTCGCAATGGGAGCCTGTGTTAGTGTAGGCGGGAACATTGTGACGGATGCCTTCGGCGTTGTGGCTATGGTAGCCATGACTCCTCTCATTACCATACAGGTGTTGGGATTGGTTTACAAGCTGCGTTCTGCAAAAGCGGCGCCGATACCGCAGCCTGCAGGTATGGGCGTACAGGAGGCTTTCGAACTGCTTGGTGACGATGAGATTATTGAATTGTAGGAAAGGGGTTCGGGATGAGCAAAGTATATATGATGGTAACGATTACGAACAGAGGTATCGGTTCAAAGATGCTGTCTTTTTATAAAGAGAACGGACTGTCGGTTATATTAAGCACTCTGGGAGCAGGAACGGCGAATAGCGATGTGCTGGATTATTTCGGCTTAGAGGCAACGGAAAAAGCAGTTATGGTGGCTCCGGTCACGAGGGAAACATGGCGGTTGTTAAAGAAGGGGCTGCAAAAGAAAATGAATATTGATGTGCCGGGAACAGGCATTGCATTTATTATCCCGTTTTCCAGTGTCGGAGGGAAAAAAGCTTTGCAGTTTTTAACAGCCCATCAGGACTTTGTCAAAGAGGAGGAAACCATTTTGAAAGAGACGGAATATGAATTGATTATAGTCATCTTAAATCAGGGCTACAGCAATATTGTAATGGATGCGGCAAGAGGGAAAGGGGCAGGAGGCGGCACGGTAATCCATGCGAAAGGTACGGGTATGGAAAAAGCGGAGCAGTTTTTGGGTGTATCTATCGCTGCGGAAAAGGAGATGATTTTTATCGTGACCAAAGCAAAAGGGAAGAATGAGATTATGAAAGCGATTATGGAAGAAGCCGGCATGGACAGTAAGGCTAAATCTATCGTGTTTTCCCTCCCCGTTACAAGCACAGCAGGGCTGCGCCTACAGGAAGAGGATTTGACGGAAGAAATATAGGGAAATGTAGAAAATTGCTTTGTGCAAGGAAATAATGCCAGGTTTAATCTGGCGCTTTGGAGATATAAAAGGTATCGGCAAGAAGGAGCCAGTTAGCGCGGAACAAATTCATGATTTGCCAATAGCCGGCTCCTCTTAAATGATATTCCTGAATAAGTGAGAATTTTTCATTCATGCTTCTGACATCTTCAAACCATACTTCGTGTCCGGTGCCGTCTTTTACATAGGAAAAATGAGGTGACATGGAAACCGGGTCGAATTGGATGGAGGCATTGTTGGCAATAGCAATTTCAATGGCTTCCGTATTGCTGATAGTACGTGCGGCGGTAATGCCTTTTTCATAGGGGAGGGGCCAATCGTAGCCATAGTTAGGGATACCCAAATTGATTTTATCCGCAGGAATACGGGTAAGGGCATATTCGACGACTTCGCGTACCTTGTGGATAGGCGCTACAGCCATAGGAGGGCCATAAGTGTAGCCCCATTCGTATGTCATAAGCAGCACAGAGTTGGCAGCTTCACCTAAAAGGGCATAATCTTTGCCTCCGTAGAGAAGACCGGGTTGGTTATCGGAGGTTTTTGGCACCAATGCTACAGAAACAGAATAACCGGCGGCATTGGCAGCTATTCTTACTTTTGTAACAAATTCGGCAAAGGCAATCCTGTCCTCTGCCAGAATATATTCAAAATCAATATCAATTCCACCGTAGTTCTTCGCTTCCATAGTCTCTAGCAGATTTTCGATTAAGTTCTGCTGTACATCAGGGCTGTTTACCAATACGGTAATTAAATAGTTGCTGAACATTCCATCGGATCCGAAAGGTGTGAGCGTGAGGACAGGCGAAGTATTGTTTTTACGCGCAAGCTCAATCATCCAATTATCATCCAACAGAGGAGGGATTAAATCTCCGTTTGTAGTAAGACCGTAGGAGAAAATAAATAAGTCAGTAAGATATGGTAGGGTTTCCGTAAGCGTAAACCGCCGGATAAAGGGATACGCGTATCCGCCCGTTATGATATTTCTTTTCTCCTTGGCATTTTCATTGACGGAAAGCAACAAAGCCTGGCCTATTGCCAGCCGGTAAGGGTAGGACAATTGATTATTATAGATAATGGAATCAGGGGTGACGCCATAGGTGGAAGCGATGGAATCCACACTGTCTCCGGCCCGGACAACATATATTTCCATAAAACCTCTTTCCTTGCTGCAGTTAATCTTTTTTAGTAATAATCATATGCAAGAAATAGCGCATTTGATTGCAAAGAGTGGAATAATTTGTTATGATATTTATTAAAATAAGGGGCAATGAAAGCAGAAAGCGAGGCAAGACAGATGAAGAAGGCAACAGGAAGGGAAAAAGAAAGACAGAGGGGATTAGAAAGCCAAAATAACCAGAACGGTTTATGCAAGACGACTATCCAGATGGAAATCAGAAGGAATATTATCAAACTGGTAGCAGTATCGTTAGCTGTGATGGGGATTATTTCCAGCTTTTTAAATTATTATTCCACGCAGAATACATTGAAACAGACAATGATAGAACAGGCAGAAACAACGTCGGAAGTGATAGAAAATAGATTAAAGGCGGAAATGAACCTTGTAGAGGTTGTGGGGAGTATTGCAAGGTTGAGCAATCCGGATGTAGCTGTGGAACAGAAGAAAGAGTTGCTGGAAGGTTATCGGATAAATTATGATTGGGAAACCATTATGATTACCGATGAAAATGGCATTGACAGGCTGGGAACTGGGATAGATGTATCGGATAGGGATTATTTTGGAAAAGCTTCAGCAGGGGAAACCGTAATCAGTGACCCCGTCTATAGCAAAGAGACGAATAATCTGGTAATTACCATTGCAGCGCCTTTGTGGAAAGACGGGAAATTGAATACATCAACGGCAGGTATCGTAGTAGTGGCTTTTGATGCGGAAAAACTGACGGATATTGTAAGAGGCATCCATGTCAGTGAAAACGGAAGTGCCTACATAATTGATGGAAAAGGGGGTACGATAGCCCATAATGATTATTCGCTTGTGCTGAACGAAAGCAATACGGTGGAGGAATCAAAATCAAATTCTTCTTTGAAAGCGATTGCAGCTTTGGAAAAGAAAATGATGAATGGGGAAAAAGGATTTGGACAGTATAGATATGGCGGGGTAAACAAGTTTCTTGCGTATGCGCCGATAGAATATAATGGGTGGAGCCTTGGCGTGAATGCGCCTATGACTGACTTTATGATGCAATCCATTATTGGGATTATTATTATCATTATTTTGCTGATTGTGTCGGTAGGCATAGGAATCAAGACGGCACGAGAAATGGGCAAGGCATTGGGAGAGCCAATTAATAAATGTGCGGATAGATTGCGTTTGTTGGCAGAAGGGGATTTGGAAACCCCGCTTCCCGAAATCAGGACGGAAAATGAAACGATGATTCTTGCGGAATCTACCAAAGTTATTGTAGAGAGAGTGAATGAAATTATAGGGGATGCTTCCTATCTTTTGGCAGAAATGGCGAACGGGAATTTTGCAGTACATTCCCAAATAGGGGAAAATGCATATGTAGGCGCATTTAAGGCTTTGCTTATTTCGATAAGGACGTTGAACGGTGATTTAAGCGCAACACTAAAAGAGATTCATGAAGCTTCCGCACAGGTGGAAGCAGGAGCATCCCAAATGGCGGAAAGCGCCCAGAGCCTTGCGGAAGGCGCTACAGAACAGGCAGGAGCTGTGGAAGAGCTTTTGGCTACGGTATCCGAAGTAACGGTTCATGTGGAGGAAAATGCAAAGGCCACAGACCAAGCCCATGACAGGGCAAATGTGGTTGCAAAGGTTGCAAAAACAAGCCAGGACAAGATGAAAGATTTGACAGGGGCAATGGGGAAAATCGAGGAGACTTCCAAAGAAATCAGCAATATTATTGAAAATATTGAGGATATTGCATCGCAGACGAATTTGCTTTCCTTGAATGCAGCAATTGAAGCAGCGAGGGCAGGGGAAGCTGGCAAAGGGTTTGCAGTGGTTGCAGATCAAATCCGTAAATTGGCGGAACAAAGTGCCCAATCTGCAATTGATACAAGAAAGCTGATAGAGACATCCATTGGCGAAGTAGATAACGGAGGAATAATTACAAAGGATACGGCAGAACATTTAGATAAGGTAATGGAGGGTCTGGATGAAATTCTTCTTGCAGTAGGAGGGGTGCGCCGTGCATCCGATAAACAGGCAGTCGCAATGAAGGAAATCGAAAAGGGCGTGGAACAGATTTCACAAGTAGTAGAGAGCAATTCCGCTGCAGCCGAAGAAACATCAGCTACTAGCGAGGAACTTTCTGCCCAGTCAGAAAGCCTAAATTCCTTGATTGACCACTTTAAGCTTGGTTAAAATGTATCTGGAGGAAAAGGAAATGAACTATAAGGAAGCGTATGAGAAGCTGGAGAAATACGGACAGTTACATGTGCTGAAGTATTATGATGAATTGTCGGAAATAGAAAAAGGAACACTGCTTAAGCAGATAGAAGAATTGGATTTTGGGATACTAAAGTACAGTAAAGAAAATACCACCAATCAAAAGGGGGAGATTTCTCCGTTAGCGGCTATGCAGCTTCCCGAAATTGAGGAACACAGGAAAAGGTATACGGAGATTGGCGTAGAGGAAATCCGAAAAGGCAAAGTGGCTGCCGTCCTTCTTGCAGGAGGGATGGGAACCCGTTTGGGTTCGGATCATCCGAAAGGGATGTTTGATATTGGGCTCACAAGACCTGTGTATATTTTTCAAAGAATTCTTGAAAATATGTTGGATGTAGTGAGACAGGCAGGTGCATGGGTACATTTATTTGTAATGACAAGCGATAAGAACCATGATATGACAGTAGCCTTTTTTGAGGAAAAAGGCTACTTCGGGTATAGCAAAGACTATGTAAGGTTTTTTATTCAGGATGTGGTGCCAGCTTCCGATTATGAAGGAAACGTATATATGGAGGAAAAGTGGAAAATTGCCACATCCCCTAACGGTAATGGAGGATGGTTTTCTTCCATGAATAAATGCGGGCTTTTGAATATCGTAAGAGAAGATGGGATTGAATGGATTAATGTCTTTGCTGTGGATAATGTACTTCAACGAATTGCAGACCCTTGTTTTGTAGGTGCAACGATTGACAATGGGTGTGTGGCGGGGGCAAAAGTAGTAAAGAAGAACAGCCCGGACGAGCGGGTAGGGGCATTATGCCTGGAAGATGGCAGGCCGTCTATCGTGGAATATTATGAGCTGACAGATGAAATGAAGATGGCGAAGGATGCGGATGATAATCCTGCGTATGACTTCGGTGTAATCCTTAATTATATCTTTAAGACGCAAACGCTGGTAGAAATTATGGACAGGCAACTTCCGCTTCATGTTGTGGAGAAGCAGATACCTTATATGGATGATGCAGGCAGGCATATAGAACCGGATGTTCCCAATGGCTACAAATATGAGACGTTGGTTTTGGATATGATTCACCAGGTAGATACTTGCCTCGCCTATGAAGTGGAAAGGGAAAAAGAGTTTGCTCCGATTAAGAATGCTACGGGAATTGATTCTGTGGAAACCGCCAGGGAACTGTGCAAAGAAAATGGTATTTTGTTATAGGCTTATGAGTTCTTGGTAAAACATTTATTCCCGCGAGCAACGAGCCAAGTGGCTGCTTGCAGACATTTGGCGACTGCCGCGAGGGTCAAATATCCCGCTGCTCTGCAGCGGGGTATTTGACTCAACGGTATTTTTTTGATATTTTAACATTTTGACAGCCATGTATAACATTATCCTATTGAAAAAGTATGGTGCGGGAGTAGACTGGTATTATGTGTAAGTGATTGGGAAATATTCCCGGAAGAAGTATTGTGCTTGATTTGTTAGGGCAGGTAATGGATAAAACAAATATGTTTTGCGTACATTTGATTGGAGGGATTGGAAAATGGCAATTTTAGTAACAGGAGGCGCCGGATATATCGGAAGCCACACGGTAGTGGAATTACAGAGCGCGGGATACGAGGTTGTGGTTTTGGATAATTTGAGCAATTCCAGTGAGAAATCATTGGAACGGGTAGAAAAAATTACAGGGAAAAAGGTTCCGTTTTATAAGGCAGATATCTTGGATAGGGAAGCGCTGAACCAGATATTTGAAAAAGAAGAAATAGATTCCTGCATTCATTTTGCAGGGCTGAAAGCGGTAGGGGAATCAGTAGCGAAACCTTGGGAATATTATGAAAATAATATAGCGGGTACCCTCACTTTAGTAGATGTTATGCGCAAACATGGGGTGAAGAACATTATCTTTTCATCTTCTGCGACGGTATATGGCGATCCGGCGATGATTCCGATTACAGAAGAGTGCCCAAAGGGACAGTGTACGAATCCTTATGGATGGACGAAATCCATGTTGGAGCAGATTTTAATGGATATGCAGAAAGCAGACCCGGAATGGAATATAATTCTTCTGCGTTACTTTAATCCTATTGGGGCGCATAAGAGCGGAACAATTGGAGAAAACCCGAATGGCATTCCGAACAATTTGATGCCGTATATTACGCAGGTAGCTGTTGGCAAGCTGAAAGAGCTGGGTGTATTTGGGGATGACTATGATACACCGGATGGAACAGGCGTTAGGGATTATATCCATGTTGTGGATTTGGCAAAAGGTCATGTTAAGGCTTTAAAGAAGATAGAAGAAAAAGCAGGTTTGTGCATTTATAACCTTGGTACAGGCAGCGGATACAGCGTTTTGGATATTGTAAAGAATTTTGAAGCTGCTACTGGGGTGAAAATCCCTTATGTAATTAAGCCCAGAAGACCGGGCGACATTGCGACTTGCTATTCCGATGCGGCGAAAGCAAAAGAGGAACTTGGCTGGGAAGCGGAAAACGGGATTAAGGAAATGTGTGAAGATTCTTGGAGATGGCAAAGCAATAATCCGAATGGATACGAATAAAGCGGTAAAACAGGAAAAATATTTTTTAAAGGAGGCGCGATGCCGTAGGCATTCCGCCTCCTTTTTATGCGCATCCCCGTGCAGAAGAAAAAGCCGCTATGCGTCGCAGGGGGAGTGCAGCGGGGAGAGGGGGATGAATCTCCACCCCTCGATAGAACATCCCCGTGCAAGGGAAAATGCGTTATGCGTCGCACGGAGCACGCAGCGAGTAGAGGAAGACGAATCTTCTCTACTCGTTTAATTGGAGTCAAGGATATCTAAGCTACATAGAGATACATAAAGATAAAATGACAGATGCTTCCTCCCATTACGAAGAGATGAAAAATTTCATGGGAGCCAAAGTTGGCATGTTTGGAGTTGAAGATAGGGAGTTTTAGCGCGTAGATAATGCCTCCGATTGTGTAAATGATACCTCCGGCGAGGAGCCACAGGAATGCGCTGGTAGGAAGGGTATGCCACAGGGGCCCAAAGACACCGATGCAGACCCAGCCCATTGCAATATAAATTATAGAAGAAAACCACTTGGGGCATGTAATCCAGAAAGCCTTGATGCCGATACCTACAGCGGCGATTCCCCATACAATAGCCAATAAGGTGTATCCTGATTTTCCGCCAAGGACAATCATACATACAGGAGTATAGGAGCCTGCAATTAAGATGAAAATCATCATATGGTCTATTTTGCGGAAAACTTTAATTACTTTTTCCGAGACATTGATAGAATGGTAGGTAGCGCTTGCGCCGTAAAGTAAAATCATACTAAGTATAAATATGGACATAGATGTCAAACTTGCTGCACTGGAACCAGCAGCAGTTTTCACCAATAGCGGGATAGCTGCAAAAACTGCCATCATCATACCTATAAAATGGGTAATGGCGCTTCCGGGTTCACGAATTGTAATCTGCATATAGATACCTCCTCAATCACAAAGCAATAGTAAAATAATTCAACATGTAGTAATTAAAACTACATTAACTATATTAAAATACTACAACATAGTGTATGAGGTGTCAACAAAAATATGCATTAAAAATTTTAAAAAATATGATAGAGCGGAGGGGCAGAGGTAAAATTCCCTTTTCCATGCCGGGTGATAACCAATGGTTGAAGGGAGTAATCCGTAATTTTATATCCGCTAGAAGTAAGGGATACAGTAAAATTTGCAATGCCGCCTTTTACGCAGTATTTTTCCGGCTGGGCGCTGATAAAGTTTCCGATGGAATAATAGACAAGCATTTCATGTCCGCTGTTGTCGTTTAGAAGCTCATATGGCTGAAGTGCATGAGGGTGCGTTCCAACGACAACATCCACTTTGCTTTCCAAAAATAATTGTGTCCATTTCTTCTGATAAGCATCGGGTTGATTGGCATATTCCGAACCCCAGTGTACAAAGAGGATAATAAAGTCTGCATCTGACTGGGCAGCCTTAATATCATTCCTGACTTGCTCTTCATCATCCAGCAAATGTACCATATGAGGGTTTTCATCGGGAATTTTCATACCATTTGTGCCGTATGTATAATTAAGCATTGCAAAACGAATACCATTTCGCTCGATGATTTCATAGGGAACGTAACTCGTTTCGTCCATTGACTGTATGCCAATGCAAAGGATTTGCTCGGAATCGAAGAATTTTTTTGTAAAGTGGACGCCTTCCGGCCCTTTATCAAGGATATGGTTTGTAGCGCATGTTACGACATCGAAACCGGCATCGGCAATTGCCTGCCCTACCTGAACAGGGGTACCGAATTTTGGATAATCGCTGTAATGGGATGGATTGTCCGTAAGAGGTGTTTCCTGATTGATAACAGCGATATCGCTTTGGGAAATCGTATGTTTGAAATTTTCAAATAAAAAATGGAAGGAACCGTTATTTTGCAGCCCATACCGATAGATAGGCTCATGAATAAGATTGTCGCCGAAGACCACAAAGGATATGTCGGTATCTTCTTTTGTAAAACCCCAGGAATCCCATACCCAACTGGTTGTTATTCCGTTTAAATCTGTGAGCAGAAGGCGGGAGGAGGGGACCTCCTTATTATTGGCAGTAAACCGGGCAACATCCTGGCCGATATAAGAGGACATCCATTTCGGTCTGATTTGCTCTTGCTCGTACTCATAGACAAAAATATGCTGGCTCCATTTTGGCTCGTCATTTTTCAGCCAAAATGGCTTTTGTTTGCCGTATCTGCCAATTTTCCAGCAAAGCAAAATCAATTCATCTTCGTGGTCGTTGTCTATGTCAAAAGATATTGCATCCTGCACTTTTATGCCCTGGGCTGTTGACCAGATGAGGGCGCCGCCGTAATTGATATGGACAGTTTTACTGCTTAAGTGTATTTCGTATTTCCCGGATTTGTTTGAAAAAGTTTTATTTTCCCATTCAATCCAATGTGGAAGGAATGTGCCGTTGCGCCACAAAAAATAAAAACTGATGCAAAGGATAAAAACTGTTAATAAAATTATGCATATTTTTTTAAAAAATTTTTTAGCCATTATATTAATACATATTATAAGAATATACTGTTTTAGTTTGGGGTGTACCGGTAACTGTTTGTCCAATCAGGCTTTTGTACCGATGCGTCATAATTATAGTTTCCACTTTCATCCGGCGCTAAACCAATCATTTGCCGCCATGCGCTGTCTGTCATCCGGTCGCCTTCCGTAGCCGATGCGTCGAAAGGATAGGTAAACTGATAGAAGGAATAGACGCTTCCGCACGCAATTTTTACCTTTCCGTCTACTTTTACGGCTACATAAATTTTGGATGGATTGCCTGTTGCAGCTTCCAATACCCTGCCGTTAAGGTCGGTAGCGATATCTACGACAAGGGCCGCCGGAACTTCCTGAGTCGATATGTTTTCTGAACCATTTGTTTCCCTTACGGCATCGTACCAAAAATGTTCCAGATAGCCTCCATAACTTCTGATAAATTCATATTCCAACACTGTTAAGGGTTCGTTGTTTAATTCCTTATTGGAAATTTCTAATAACTGTTTGGCAATTTGTGATAGGCGTGACAGATTTTCCTGATCTTCCCATAGAAGCATACCATATTTTTCAAGGCCTTGCCCGGTTGAGTCGGCAAGGGCGGCAAACCTGGCATATACAAGAGGTTCAGGCTCTACATACCCCCGGTCATCCGGTTCTTCCTCATATCCGCCCCCCATTTCCGCTATGACCTGTTTGGAATATAGGACTGTATCATGTTTTAATTCCGTAAAACTTCCGGCAAAACATTCCAAATCTTTTTTTGCCCATTCTTCGCTTTGCATAAAAAAGGGATATCCTTCTCCTTTGCAATCCAATAACGGGCGGAGCGTATGGAGCCAGCTCGCATATAAACCGGAGGTCCAAAGTGCAGTATTTTTCTCAGAAAGGGTTTGCCTGAGCTGAGACATATTTTCCATATAACCATCGTAACCAGTGGAGCCCTCCGCTTCCAGGATGTGGAGGGCAATGTCATTCCCTAAAGCGGCCGGTACATCGAGGACATCGGGAAGCATACGGTAGTTTCCGTCTTTGTCTTTATCCACATTGTCATAAACCAGTTTTTGCATAATGAAAGCGTCAATGGTAAAGCGCTGCCCCATAAAGCGGAATCCCGCAATGGCAGATTGCCCATCGTCTCCATAGGGGATAGGATTTACCTGTGCGGTAGAAAGGGAGGCTGTCATAGTATGGAATCGGTTGAAGGCTTCTTCATTTCCAATGAAATCTTCTATAGAAATATCACTGCCGTATATATTATGGATTGCCGATGCGTATTCGCATACCCCCATATCATCGCTTGCGCCGGCAAAAAAGGAGGTTACGGCATAAATAGCCTGCCATAATTCTATGCACTCTTCGTCATCGGCAAGGGCTTTGGCAATGAGCAAAGCGCTTCTGTCCAAATCTTCGTTTGCCTGTAGAAAATGGATTCTGCCATACCACATCATTGCTTTGAAATATTGCTCTAACTGTTCGTCTCCTTCATAATAGCCGCGGGGGATATATTGGGTAAAATCTTCGGGCAGCCCGGTAATTTCGGATATTTCAGAGCTATTGGCCCTATGGATAAGGTCAAGCTCATGATCTACGGTTTCTTTTACGTAATCATTGACGGCAGTGTTTTCATCGAGTAGTTTCGTTCCGACTGTAAAAAATGCAACATTCCGTCTGGCTGCAGTTTCCCATTCGCTGCCTTTGAGCTTATCATATTGTG
>Ga0137307_101094_pt1 | contig 27055 bp, 22 predicted proteins | sample NAcewD2O_March_2_FD_97180 | JGI IMG/M metagenome (GOLD analysis project Ga0137307, IMG submission 97180) | Mouse cecal microbial communities from Vienna, Austria - N-Acetylglucosamine amended D2O_March | ecosystem: Host-associated > Mammals > Digestive system > Large intestine > Cecum | place... | reverse complement strand
CCCTTTGATCTCAAATGTAAAGATCGAGCCGCCCCCATTGGGAAGATATTTCTGATATAATTCGTGGCTGGGCTCACTTGCCAGCGACGGATGATGCACCGCCTCCACCTGGGGATGCTTCGCAAGGTACTCCACGATCTTCAATGCGTTGCTCACATGGCGCTCTACACGGAGCGACAAAGTTTCCAGTCCCTGAAGGAAAAGAAACGCATGGAACGGGGAAAGTGTCGCGCCGGTATCCCGCAGGAGCACCGCGCGGATGTAGGTCACGAAGGCTGCCGCCCCCGCCGCGTCGGAGAAGGATACTCCATGATAGCTTGGATTCGGTTCCGAGATCCAGGGGTATCTTCCGGATGCCTTCCAGTCAAAATTGCCGCTGTCCACGATCACGCCGCCGATGGCTGTGCCATGGCCCCCGATAAATTTTGTCGCGGAATGGATCACAAGGTCTGCTCCATACTCGATCGGGCGGATCAGGTAGGGCGTCGCAAATGTGGAATCGACAACCAGCGGGATCTGATGCTTATGCGCCGTTTCAGCCAGCTTTTCCAGGTCAACCAGGTTAGAATTCGGATTTCCCAGTGTTTCCACAAAGATTGCTTTCGTATTCTCCTGGATCGCAGCCTCAAAGGAGCCTTCCTCCTCCGGGTCCACAAAGGTTGTGGTCACGCCGTTGGTCAGCGGAAGGGTGTGGGCCAGCAGATTGTAGGTTCCGCCATAGATCGTCTTAGATGCCACAATATGCTCCCCTGATTTCGCCAGCGCCTGAAATGTATAGCTGATCGCCGCCGCGCCGGATGCCGCCGCAAGAGCCGCCGCGCCGCCCTCCAGGGACGCGATGCGCTGTTCAAAAATATCCTGGGTGGGATTGGTCAGTCTTCCGTAAATATTTCCCGCGTCACGGAGTCCGAAGCGGTCCGCCGCATGCTGGGAATCATGGAATACGTAAGAAGTGGTCGCGTAGATGGGTACCGCCCTCGCGTCTGTGACCGGGTCCGCCTGCTCCTGCCCGATATGCAGCTGCCTTGTCTCAAATCCCCAGTTTTTCGAATCTTTTATATCTGCCATTTTTATTGTCCTCCTTGATCTATTTTCGTATTACTATTAAAAATATACAATCAGGTCTTTACGATCATGCCTGGTGAATCTGACTGTCTATTTTTATGTGATTGTAAATAGTAACATTTCGGTAATCATTTTAGCATATCCGTTTTTATTTGTCTCGTACTTTATTACATTAATGTAACAAATTTCTCAAGAAAACAACGGTGTTGAATAATATCTGTCCCCGGAATCCGGCAGCAGCGTCACGATCACCTTGCCCTCATTCTCCGGCCGCTTTGCCAGTTCGATGGCTCCATGCAGCGCGGCGCCTGAAGAAATCCCGACCAGGATGCCCTCTTTTTTCGCAAGCAGCTTTGCCGCGGCAAAGGCATCTTCATTTTTAGCCCTGAACACCTCATCGTATACGGAAGTATCCAATACTTCCGGTATAAATCCCGCGCCGATTCCCTGGATCTTATGCGCCCCGGCTTTCCCTTCCGACAATACAGGGGAATCTGCCGGCTCCAGCGCCACGACTCTGATATTCGGGTTTTTCTCCTTCAGGTACTCACCGACCCCCGTAACCGTACCGCCGGTTCCTACCCCTGCAATGAAAATATCCACCTTTCCGTCCGTATCCCTCCAGATCTCCGGCCCTGTCGCCGCTTTGTGGGCTGCCGGATTCGCCGGATTTATGAACTGCCCGGGAAGAAAGCTGCCCGAAATCTCTCCCGCAAGCTCCTCTGCCTTTTCAATGGCTCCTTTCATCCCTTTCGCGCCGTCCGTCAATACAAGCTCCGCGCCATACGCCTTTAAAATATTTCTCCGTTCTATGCTCATGGTCTCGGGCATGGTAAGGATCACCCGATAGCCCTTCGCAGCCCCGATTGCTGCCAGTCCAATGCCTGTATTTCCTGATGTTGGCTCGATGATGACAGATCCTTTTTTCAACAGCCCTTTGTCCTCCGCGTCCTCCAGCATCGCCTTCGCGATCCTGTCCTTTACACTTCCCGCCGGATTCAGATATTCCAGCTTCACCAGGACCGTTGCCCTCAATCCAAGCTCCTTTTCCATATTCACGACCTCAACCAGCGGAGTATTGCCGATCAGTCCGAGTGTACCTTTGTAATAAGCTGCCATTTTACTCTCCTTTCCTGGTCCTGAAGGATTTTCTTATTTTTCCTCTATGGATCATTGAATGCATATTACTACTATTTACCTACTATGTCAATAGGTTTATATGTTTTTATTGAATTATTTTCCAATTGGCTCTATAATTTAGGAAAAGATTGGAGGTATATTTCTATGATCTCAACGAAAGCACGCTATGCGCTCCGGGTCATGGTCGATCTTGCACAGCACCGGGAAGAGGATTATATTCCGCTAAAGGAAATCGCGAAACGGCAGGAAATCTCCGAAAAATATCTGGAGATCATTTTAAAAATACTCGTAAAGGGAAATATTTTGAAGGGACTCCGCGGAAAGGGCGGCGGCTACAGGCTGACCCGCTCCCCCGGAGAATATACCGTGGGTGAGATCATAGAACTGGCGGAAGGCCCTCTCGCCCCGGTTGCCTGCCTGATGCCGAACGCGGAAGCCTGTCCCCGGAGCGAAGGCTGTATTACTTTGCCACTATGGAAAAAGTACGATACGCTGGTTCATGATTTTTTTTATGGGATCACATTAGAGGATCTGATGGAAGGGCATTTGTAGGGAAGCAGGTTACGAATGTCCGCCAGCCCATGCAAAAAGGCTGTACTAGTACAACATTGCGTAATTAACGGTGAATACTGCACCTGCTATTTCTGCATATGTTGGTATTGAAAAAAGCGGAGAATCCTATACATTCTCCGCCTTCTTTTCTATTATCGTTTCGAAACTCTATCGATATCAATTTTTCTTTTTTCTTACATAAGTTACGGTCATTACAGCGAATGCCGCTGCCGCCAGAAATACATACAGCATGATCGGCAAATGGTCGCCGGTCACAGGGCTGTTCGCCTGAGTACCGGAAATGTTCGGCGCGCTGCCGTTGCCGCTTCCGTTGTTGCTGCCGTTGCCGCTTCCGCCGTTGCCGCTTCCATTGCTGACTCCGCCGCTGCTTCCGTTTCCGCTTCCGCCATTGCTTCCACTTCCGTTTCCGCCGTTACTTCCGCTGCCATTTCCGCCGCCCCCTGCAGAATCGTCCTTCACATCCTTCCATCCTACAGCAATCGGTGAAAGTCCATTTACCTTGAAGCTGATCCCGCTATTCGTATTAGCCACTTCCGGATATTCCACATCTCCTGCCTTAAACCCATTCATATCCTCGGTAAACATATGAGCCGCCGTAAAGTGATGTGTCTCTCTGCCCGTACCGGACGGATAAGGCAGGGTGACTGACAGGCCGTCAGCCGGGAAATTATCCTTCGTCACCTTTTCCCAGCCTGCTCCGTTGAGATTGACCATAAGCTCCACATCATAGATCACCAGATCCGACTCTGCAATTGAACTGTCTTTCTCCTGGATCTTCAGCTTCATCTCCGTTTCGATCTTGCCCGGCGTATTCAAATGCTCCTGATTCCGGAAGGCATCCGGCACCTTGGAAATACCGCTTTCCACTTCAATCTTAAATTCATTTCCGTCCGCAGGCTCCTGGGGAATCTCCTGGACTGCGCTGATCCGCCCCATGATCTCCGGCAAAGCCCCGGGCATGGTATAATTTTCTTTTCCATTTCCCTCAAGGACCGCTTCATCCTGAGCGTTTTTCCAGGACAGGGCCACCTTCTGGCTGCCTTCTGCCGCTGTCTCATAGACACCGGACAATTTTTCTGCCGGACAGTCAAACAGGACAAGTTTCGCGTCCTTTTCCAAAATGCCTTCCAGCTTCAATTCACCGAAAAGGGTCGCCTCCCGGTCCTTGATCTGATCCAGCCGGTCCGCCGCTTCCAGAGCACTCACATCCCATACTAGCGCTTTCGGCGATACCGTCAGCTGATAGGAACTGCTTACTTCCTCATAGTTCCCTACTGCCGAAGCCGTAGCCGTGATCACTGCGCTGCCTGCCTTCTGAATCTGGACCAGACCCGTCCTCGTATCAACCGATGCCACCAAAGGATCCGAACTGCTGTAGCTGACTGACGAACCTTCCGCTGCCCCTTTGGCTGTCATGGTAAAATCCGCGTCTCCGTAAGTCACCGTCTTTGTTTTTACTGGAAATGCAAAATCCTTCTGCTCTTCCATGCCTGTCATAGACACGACGATCTTATCCTCAATCTTACCGGTATTGGGATTATATATCTCCAGAGTCATCCTCTCGCTGTTTGCCAGAAGACCTGTCACGATTCGATTACTCTGATCCTCATACTGGTAAATTTTCACCGGTACCGTGTCTGCTGCCGGGTTAAAGGAATAGACCGAATTTCCTACATTAAAGTAAAGCACTCCTTTGGAACAGGAAAGTCTGGAAAAGCTCATAGCATACTTGGGCCATCCGTTTCCCAGATTTTCAATATCAAGTTTTGCAATCTGAGTCTCATTTCCATTCGCATCTCTTTTCATCAGTGACGCGCCGCTACATATATTCTCATTATTAATAACCGTTTCTTTTTTGAGATAATATGAATTTCCATTCACCGCATAAATCGCAGATTCCTCTATGGGCGCAGTCTTATGCCAGGAATTATCATATCTTGTGTCCGTACATGTAATGTTATTGGCATCCCAGTTATGCGCTTTACTCCTCATGGCACTATCGCTGAGCAGGAAGTACTCATGCTTTACATAACCGGTCTCCCCTGTCTGACTGGCGGCAGTTGCGTCATCAGATGTAAGATCTGCATGATACCAGCTACCGTTCAGTTTTACATAATTCCAAATATGATTCATAGTCTGACTCTTGCAATACTCCACCTCGATCCCCGCTTCTTTCAGCAGGGCCGCGTATGCAAGAGTATACCCCTGGCAGACTCCGATGCCATTTACCAGAGCTTCGTATGCATTTCTCTTTTCTATCCCCAGATTGTTGTTTGCATTCTGGTCATATACCATATGCTGCACCAGATAGTCATGCAGCGCGGTCGCCTTCTGCTCATCAGTCATATTATTTCCAATAACTTCGGAAAATACATTGTTGATCGCAGCTCTATATTCTACGACGCTATTTTGGTTATACTGCGAGTTATATGTGAATGTACACTTCTGAACGATCCCGTCAGTCGATGTATAATAAGTCCCATCCAGTACATAAAACAGATCCGGATTATCCTGCGCCACATCCGGCCAGATTTTCTCCCAGTCATCGCTATTAAGGTTATAAGCAGATAAATCTACTTCTTGATCCCAGTTGACCATTGCCGTCGTCATTGCATTCCACGCAGCTTCTATCTGTTGGTCCGTTGCCAGCGGCATGATCAATGTTGTAAAATATTCCAACAGCTCCTTCAGCTCTTCCTCCGCTCCCGGGAGCATTGCTTTCTGTTCAGCTTCCAGGTTCTCATAAGCATCAAATGCCTTCTGGATCTGCTCATAGGCTGCCTTTAACGTTTCCTGGTCAAATGCTTTCAGCTCTTCCAGTGACGGAAGTTCTTTGATCAATTCTTCCACCCGGGCCGCCTCCAAATCTGCCAAACTCCCTGTGGACTCATTTTTATCTTTATCTGTTGAATCCAGGTCTTTTGACTCAGTATCCTCCGGTTCCGTATTTTCTGATTCTATGCTCCCGTTTTCATCCGGCTGTGCTTCCAGATACCGGCCTTTGCAGGCCGACACATCTTCCCTGCACAGGGAGCAGTCATCCGACTTTGTCTCTTCCGTACATGCAAGCACGCAGACACATTCTGATTGGTCAGTTTTGTCTTCTGTCAAGCCGGTGACTGTGCCCGGAAATTGTTCCCCTTCTGTTCCCGCTGCTGACACAGTTACCCGCAAATGATCCATCATTCCGACGATGAATCCAAAAACAAGAAAAAATACCATTACTTTTTTAGCATTTTTCTTCCATTTTGTCATTCATTTTTTCTCCTGTCTGTTTTGTTCCTGTATGTTTTCTCGTCTTTACTTTTATTTTTCCAGCCGTGCGGACGATCACATACGGTTTCGGCATTCACTTTCTTTCTGCCGGAATCTTATTATACAGACGGATAATTTGTTATACAAGTGCTGTAACAAAAATTTTTCTTGTAATGTTTTCCTTTTATGTAATTGGTTCTCATATTTGTAATTTTTTTGAAAGTCCCAGCTGTTTTTATATGCAGCCAGGACTCTTTTAAAAATTATTTCCTTTTTTGGGTAATTTTTAATCCTTTTGTTATTTTAGCATCAACCATAAAAGAAAAGAAAGAGCATTCACACTCTCCGCTTCCCTTCCATCACCTTACAAAAAACCACCGCCGCCGCTGTACTCACCGCCGTAGCCACGATCCCCGGCCCCACGATCGCCGTCGGGTTCACGCTCCCGTACTGACTCCGATACGGTTGTGTCAAGCTAAGACTAAAAAATTGTTCTCCTATTTGTCTAATTAGTTTCCATTATCATAACAGCATTCCGGCTCTTCACGAAAAAGCGATTCATCTTTTGTAGATACTAAGTATCGAAATTTATAATATCTTAGGTTGGTGAATAATAATATAAATATGCTTGTCCTTCATCTTTTCTTCATAAATGCTCTTAAAATTACAAGGGTTATCAATCAATTTTTCTTTATCATATATGAAAAAATAAATATTTTTTGCGCTATAATGTACCATATCCGCTTCTATTTCCTCGACCAGCTTCTTCAATACCATTCCTTTTCTCGTGCACTTTACTTCAATAGTATTTTCCGAATCCAACAAAATATCCGACCTGACTGTACCATATCCCGTATCCTCATTTACCTCTGCTCTTGCCATTGGATAGAGTGGTTTAAGATATGCATACAACAAATGTTGGACATCGTACTCATTTTTTATTCTTAATCCTTCTAACTGCTCTTTTTGAATCCCTCCTTTTTTATGAAGTCTCCTTTCGAAAAGATTTTCCAAAAAAAGATAAAAGTTTTCCAGTACATCCAAAAGCAATCTGCCGTTTTCATTTACATTCATAATCTCATTCATGTACTCTATTACTCTCTTTTTGGCTTCAAGCATCTTTTCTTTTGTATCTTTATCAGAATATTCATTTGGGAGATAGTAGGCCCTTCTTTCCAAATCAATTAAATATTGCGAATCCATTCCTGTTCTTTTCATCTGCTCTCTTAAAGCGCTTGTCGCGGCTTGAAATGACTGACTGTCCTTTGCGCACACCAATCTTTCCATAGCTTGTTGTATACTACCGGAATTACTAAACATCTTTATTTCCGCCCCCTCCCCAGCGTAAATAGAACAAAAATAAAGGGTCTAAAATATACAATACTCCTTCCTTCCAATCAAGAACTTTGAATATATCCTCCCGGCCATCCAATAATTCCTGTAGCTTAACCAAACTTTCTTTTATAGCTTGCGGAGTAGGTTTTTTACAATCATCAGCAATCAAACAATAAATACGCTCTTTAACATCCTCAAATTCCAATTTCATAATAGGTGGATTTTCTGCAATGGATTTTACAATCAATTCATAAAGATCATAATCCTTCCCATTATCTGCTCGAAATCTGTTTCTGCTTTTTCCTCTCATGTTTGGCCCCTTTTGCATCAGGGATACCACATCACCATATTCAAAATTTGCAGTTGTATATCGATATGCAATTTTCAAAATTTCCGGTTTTACACACCAATCATCTCTACCTGACATTTCCAAAATCGTACAGATATTTAAGCAGATGTACTGCATCAACTGCGGAGAAGATAAACTTTCTATCGCAATCTGCGTTGCAACATCTTCTTCAATCTGTACACCCAATTTTTTAAATCCTATTTTTGCAATTTCCTTTAGATCATTTACTTCCCATGATTCCATATTGATCATGCTTAATCGTCCTGAAAGGTCTGCGTTCCTGCGGATTGCTTCATCTGCCCTGTGGGGCAAAGAAACAACAATTGCCTTAAATCCTCTTCGGATTGCATCTTTCAGCTGCTGTGCAATCTGCATCCGTTTCTCTTCCGGCGCGTAATGGAAATCATCGATAACCAAAACCAAATTTTCTTTTTTGTAGTATTCTATAATTTTATCTTTTGTCAAAGAATAGGTTTCTTTTTTCGAATATTTATCTCTGGTATCAGCAATCATTTTCTCTGAAGAAAACTCTCCCTCATAAGCCAAACCAACTTTTGCGGCAACCACTTTCCAAAAATCTATCTCTAAACTAAAATCTGCTCCTGAGACTTCCACAATCTTTTCAAATCCTATAACCTTTTCGCACAGAATCGTTTTTCCCATCTTAGAAGGGCCTACCAAAGAAGTCAAAAAACCGGACACCTTTATTGCCTGCATTAAACGAAATTCATATGGCAGATCTGAAACCGTAGATTTACGTGATATATAAGTATATTCAGGAAATGCCCCTGGTCTGAACACATCTTCCGCCTTTAATCCCATTATCAGCCTCTCCTTTTTCCTTTTTATTTATTATACTACTTATATACTATATTTAAACCCTTTTTATCCGATTTAACACATTTTTATCAGTTTTATACGTAACAACTCATTCTTATTACAAAAACGGAGAGCGCTACACTCTCCGCTTCCCATCCATCATTTTGCAATATAAAACTGCCACAATCGTACTCACCGCCGTAGCCACGATCCCCGGCCCCACGATTGCCGTCGGGTTCACGCTCCCGTACTGACTCCGATACGGTTGTGTCAAGTTAAGACTAAAAAATTCCTTATCTTTTTTGCCATCTGCTATTCCATAATGTCTTTTATCTTCCATTTTATTTCAACCCTGCCGTCATCATACACCTCAATCCGTTCAATCAGTTCGTCTGCCAGTTCTTTTGTCAAGTTCTGTACTCCTGCAAGCATCGTCAATCCACTCTTTTGTTCCATCTGCTTTTGGACAGAAACTCTATCAGACAAACATCGGCTTAACTGTTCCAATTCTTTCTGATATTCTGACTCTTCTGAATTCCTTTCCTCCTTCCCCTTAATGTATTCCTCTTTCGTGATTTTTCCATCTTTCCATTGATGGTATAGCTCTAAACGGCTAATTCTGCAATGTTTTGTCTTTATCTCTAAAATACGTTTTTTTTCTTGTATACCTGAAATGGCTGACAGTATCTCTATCCGCTCACCCTGCATCGCTTTTTCTTTCTCACAGCATACCACTATCATCTTCTGCAGTATATCCCAGACAATATGTTCCAACAGCTCAGATTCGATTCGTATATGTGAGCCGCAGCTATCTCCCATCCTGCAATAATAGTACGGCTTCTTTATGGATGCTTTAAAGCACATTCCGTATCCACAGCATCCGCATTTTATTTTCCCCCTTAATGGGGAAGGATTTTTGTTTTCCTTACGGCCTTTCCGTTTTTTTCTTGTAGAGATTGCTTTTTGAGCTTTTTGAAATACATCCTTTTCAATTAATTTTTCATGATGGTTTTCTAATTTCACATATTCAGATTCATGTACCTTTTTTACAACTCCCGGCTTAACCGTGAATAATTTATGACTCACAAATGTCCCTATATAAACTTCGTTTTGAATAATAAGAGCAATCTGGGATGAAGTCCATAGATTTCTCTTATCATTTTTCATCTGGTATCGAATTTTTTCATGTTTTCTTTTATATGCCCCCGGCGTAGGTATGTCTCTTTCATTTAGTATATCCGCAATCTTAGTCGTTGTGTTTCCATCCACGGCAAGAGTGAAAATCTGTCTTACAACCTGTGCGGCCTCTGGATCAGGGATAAAATCTGTTTTTTTGCTGTTTCCATTACCCCTTATATAGCCAAATGGAACACCGCCTCCACTATAATCACCTTGTTTCTGCATCAATTCTTTTGTAGATTTTATTTTTTTCGATAGATCCCGGCTATATAAATCATGTATAAGATTTTTAAGCCCTATCTCAATCCCGGCAGGATTTTTGAAACTGTCAAAATTGTCAACAATGGAAATAAACCGGACTCCCAGGAACGGAAAAATCTGCTCGATATAGTCCCCTGTTTCGATATAATTTCTTCCAAATCTGGACAGATCTTTCACGACAACACATTGAATCCTGTTTTCCCTTATCTCTTTTAAAAGCATCTGTACTCCGGGACGGTTGAAGCTCACCCCGGAAACGCCGTCGTCTGCAAATTCTTTCAGCAGATGTATGGATAGTTCCTCGTGTTTTTCTACATAAGATTCAATTAATTTCCTTTGATTTTCAATGCTGTTGCTTTCCTTTTTTCCTTCTCCCAAATCTTCATCATCATCAGATATTCTCATGTACCCAGCTATGTATCTGTCATCCACGGATTCCACCTTCTTCCCGATCTGAAATCTGCATCTCTCTACACCATTTTTCTAACAGATCAGCATAAGTACATTTTATTACTATCTGTTCCGGGGATTCAACGATTATTTTTTCGATCAGAATATTTAAAATTTCTAAAGGAATCTTTTTATCTTCTGCCTGTAAATTTTCTTTCAGGCAGATATTTAAAGTTTCTATAGCTTTTTCTTCTGCTTCATTTTTTCCTCCTATATTTTTTATTTCTATTTCATAGGATAGCTGTTTTTGGGCAAGCTGTTTCTTTTCATATTCAAAATCTTCCGGTTCAAGCGACCCTTCTTTCATATCCACATAAAGCTCCCGGCGTTTTCTTTTTATACTCTGGATTTTTTGCATTAACTCTTGTTTATGCATATCCCTATTCTGTTTATCGGCCTCAACACCATGTATAGTGCCTGTCATGCTTTTTTCTCGTCCGGCCCATTGATCAGACAGGATTCCATATAATTGCATCTGCTGATTGATTACTTCATTCACTGTTTCCATTAATGGTATTTCGTATATAGAAGCCTGTACACATTCTGTATCCAAAAACCTTCTCCTTGAATCACAATAATAGTAATATCTTCTCACTCCGTCTGTAACCCTGCTTCTTCGGAACATCTTTTGTCCGCACTGTCCGCAATAAACTTTTTTCCGGAGACAATTTTCCTCCTGTGGGATATCTGCATTTGCGTTCATTCGCTCACAATACATTTTATGACTTTTTTCTGCCATAGCTGCCGCAACGTCAAATTCTCTCTGTGTTATAAGCGGAATATGCGTATTTTCTGAAATGATCCAATCTGCTTTCGGCAGACGCTGTTTTTTCCCATTATTTCTGAAATGGCTCCCCTGTGATTTGCCCTGAACCAAATGCCCCAAATATACGGGATTGGTTAAAATTCCAGATACATGCTCCGCCCGCCACTTTGAATGACCGCTCCGCTTAAAAGACTGGAATCCATTCATAAAACGATATAATCCTGGTGAGGGTATCGCAAGCTCATTGAGATAATTGGCAATTCTCGTACACCCATTTCCCTGGATGCGCCATTCAAATATTTTTTTCACTACATCAGCCGCTTCTGGATCTACTGTCAGTTTCCTTTTATTGGCGTCATCTCCTTTATATCCATAGGGATATACCCCACTGGTATATTCTCCATTTTCCTGCATTACCTTTTTTGCCTGTAAAATCTTCCGGGAAATGTCTTTTGCATAATAGTCATTTACAATATTAGTCAAAGAATTCATCAGCATATTGCTCTCAAACGGCTGCTTTCTGCTGTCAAAATTATCATTCACCGAAATAATCCTTACCCCTAAGAACGGAAATATTTTTTCGAGATAATTTCCGACTTCAATATAATCTCTCCCGATACGGGAGAAATCCTTAAAAACCAGACAGTCAACCGCCCCTGTTTTTACATCTTCAATCAGTTCTTTCCATCCTACCCTGTCAAAATTAGTCCCTGTTGTGCCATTGTCCACATAGATATTCACCAATTGGAAATCACTTTCATTCTTTTTTACATACTCTTCTAAATAAGAAATCTGGTTTTGTATGGAATCTCTTTCAGCATTTCCATTATCCTCTACAGATAATCTCACATAAATGCCCGTTTTACTTTTGGAAGCTGATACCTCTGGCATAACAGGAAATGTATTCTGCATCTTTTTTCTACTTTTTCTTGCCATCTGCCCCACCTCCAATATCTGTATGCGGCTCAAAGTTTTCCGTGCTTTCCAAGTATCTGCATACTTCTTCGTACTCTGACTGAAATTTAAAAATAACCTCTATCCTATCCTTATCGTATATCCGAATCTCTTCTACAATTTTCAGGAGAATCTTCCTGGTCAGTTTTGGAAAGCCTCTACACTCTATAAACTGGTTTACCCACTGCACTTTATCCCTTTTTGTTTTGGCCAACTCTTCAATCTCTTCCTGAAGAGTTTCAATTTCTTTTTCTAAAATATGAATTTCATCGCGGAAGGATTCTTTTAATTCCCGATATTCTCCTTTCGTTATAACGCCATCTTTGAAATCTGTATAGACTTCCGTAGTATAATGACGTTTTTTTTCAATCTGCCGTTCCTTTTCCAGGATATGATCCTGCAATTTTTCGGCGAGATACCCGGTATAGGGGGTTTTTTGCGCTGTATCTAGCATTTTACTTAGTTCAAATATATGCTCAATGTGGAGGTTGATAATCTCTAAAATCGTCTTTTCAAACTTTTTTAAAGACAGTCCCTTATGAAAGGTACAGCTTTTGTTATTTTTATTTTCAACACATACAAGATATACATAGTTTTTCCCATTTGAAGGCACTGTTTTTCTGGTCATATTACCCCCGCAATGCCCACATTTGGCGATTCCCGAAAATAGATATAGTGTTTCCTCGTCCGGGGCAACCCTTGTATCCTCTTCGGATGTTCTTCTTACCATACCAAAATCCTCTGCAGAAATGATCGCTTCATGGCAGTTCTCACACCGAACCCAATCCTTTTCCGCTTTTTTGATGCGTTTCCTGACTTTATAGCTGGGAGATGATGTCTTGCCCTGCACAAGCACTCCTGTATATATCTCGTTTCCAAGTATACGGTTTACGCTGTTTGCCATCCATTTTGAATCTGACCGTTTCTGAAATTCACAATGAAGCGGTTCACCATTCATATGCTTGTACTCAATCGGCGTTGGTATTCCTAATTCATTCAATTTATCTGCAATCCTGGCACTGCTCATGCCATCAATCTTCCATTTGAAAATCTGGCGTACCACGGAAGCAGCTTTTTCATCAATGACAAGCTGATTTTTATTCTGTTCGGACTTCTTATATCCGTAAGGGGCAAATGGGCTGATATATTGCCCGTTCTCCCGCTTCATATTCAGATGGCTGCGTACTTTAATGGAAATATCCTTGCAATATGCATCATTGATCAAATTTTTAAAGGGAATCAGTAATTCATCTGACGCACTCGCTGCAGATGCTGTATCAATGTTATCGTTAATCGCTATAAACCGGACTCCAAGATAAGGGAATATCTTTTCGATATACCGCCCTGCTTCGATATAGTTTCGGCCAAATCTGGAGAGATCCTTGACAATTACACAGTTCACCTTGCCAGACTTTATATCCTCCAGCATAGCTTGAAAAGAGGGACGCTCAAAATTCACGCCTGTATAGCCGTCATCCACCCGTTCTTTATAAATTTGAATATCGGAATGCACTTTAAGAAACTCCCTCACGAGAGCTTTTTGATTTACAATGCTGTCGCTTTCCGCCTTATCCCCATCTTCTTTTGACAAACGGTAATAAGCGTCAGCAGTATAGATGCCGTTTAGAATTGTATCCATATCATCACCTCAAATAGTTTAAATTGACTTCTTAAACTATTTGGGCTTTATTTAGTCCGCTTATAGTATAGCACATTGGAATAAACAAATCTACATTTTCTTAAATAATCATAATCCGATACCATAATTTCCCCTTTCCTTTGATATTTATAATGAAAGAAAATAACTGTCCAGTTTCTCTTCCAATGTTTTTTCGTTTTTATTATATTTCATTTTGACAATGATTCCATTGCATACAAAACAGTATGGGTTTCTGATCTGCTGGAAAAATTCTGAGATTCTTTCCTGCTTTCCTTTCTCCATATCTATGGTAACGTCTTTTATATCAATCAATGATTCTTTGGAAATCGTGCTAATATCAGTTTCCGCCATATTTCGTAATGTGTGTATATCCATATGTTTTTCCCTTTCCATGCTCTTTTCAATATATTATAAATGACATGTCCAATATTCGTTAAATACATAGAAACATCCTGCAGGCGGCTGTCAGGAAACAGCGCCATTTGCCATAACATACGAAACAGACAGCCAGCGGCAGGTCTTCCGTAGAAATTGCAATCTTTTCAGACCGGATCAGCTTATATCCGGAAGTATCATTATCAGAAACAGCATCATCGCCGCAAAGTCCCTGTCTCTTTGCCAGTAATCAAATAGTTATCGCTCGTACCTTTACTTCAATGCCCGAATCAACATTCCATCGTTTTAATCCAAAAAATACTACACTGGGGTATTTTACCGGATATTTCTTAATACCTGCCACTTTGCGACATCGTGTCGCAAAGCGGCGGATACAGATAGTCATGGCGTATTCATTAAATAGCTCAACTGCTTCATACATCCTGCAGGATTCACCATATGAAATTGTCAAGGTGCGTATAAAAAGCGAATATCAAGCCGACAGAAAGGGATGACTGCTTGTTTCGTTTATCGTATCAGCTTAAAATTCAATATTGTCATGAGCAGTTTTGACTGTAAACGCTGGCGCAGCGTTTCATCCACACAATAATGAACATTTCCGAATTTGTCTTTCATCTTCCGGACAGATAAACTTGTTATATATCCTTCATAGTGGTTCAAAACTTTGTGAATTGCCAGAATATCGCCTTCCGCAGCTGCCTTAATGACACAAAAAGGCAGCAATCTTGTATCTTCATTGTTTTTTCTTTTTGTTTTCATTGCTACGTTCCTCCATCATTTGTTTTAACAATTCGAGCGAGCGTTTCCTATGCTCATTTACCGTACTCCTGTCCAGGTTCAGCTTCCTTGCAATATCGGCATCGCTTAGCCCCTGGAAATACGACAGCATGATTACTTCACGTTTTCTTTCCGTCAGCGCATTTAACGCTTCTGCAAGCAGCATGTCTTTTAGCCGGATGTCATAGCCTAATGCTTGAAAATCGAAATATTCCGCATCATACTCATCAATAACAGAAAGACTTTCTAACTTCTGTTCTGTTAGTTCAGAAAGAACCACTTCATGTTTACTGATATAATCTATATGCCTTGTATAATCTATCAGTTCACCTTTTAATGCCAGCTTGCATTTCCGGTCAAACTGGTGTCTGACAGTTTCCTCGTCTAAGGAAGAAGGTTGCTTCATAGAATTCACCTCCTTCCCGACAAACAGGATCAGAGCTAAGGTCCTTTTTCCCTTTCACTACTATCCCGTATGGGTGATGCCCGATGTTGGGGTCTGGAAGAAAATTTTCAAAAAATTTCTACATATATAAAATACGTCCATATGAGGCAAAACCCATTGGACGTTATTAACTGTAAATTAATTTATTTGCAGGTTTCAATATTTTTGCAGAGGATTTGAATATTTTTCTTTATCTGTAAATTATTTATGGGGACAAAGATTTTTCCTTGCCCCCTCAGCAGACATAATGCAATGTCTATTTATACAGTACAGAACTGTCAGGTCATAATAAACTGTACTATCAAGCCATTATATTTTAAACCTAAATCGTCTAATATATTAAGAAAGGTGGTGAATTTTGTGTGCGCAAAATACCTGATAAATTAAGTGAACTTATTAAAGCGGCTCGTGAAGGTGGATTGATTACCGTTGAATCTTTAGCTGAAAAAATTGGTGTTACTGAACGATATTTGTATCGTATTGAAAATGAGCATAAAAAACCAAGTTATGATGTTTTGTTCAAATTAATTCGGGAACTTGGTCTTGATTCTAATACCATCTTTTATCCTGAAAAAAATTTACAAACCGATGAATATGAATCAATTATGCGTAAATTGTTGGTTTGCGATAAACGTTCTTTATTAATAATCAAAGCCACCATAGAAGCTGCTTTAGAAAGTCAAACAAAATACTAATTTGTTGCAAAAGCATAATAGTTTTTTCTAAATATTATTATGCTTTTGCATATTATTTTGTGTCTAATAGTTTCTTTACATATGTTGATATATCATTTGAATCTATTTCAGATATTCTGACAATTTTATCCTGTGCATCCCGTTCAACAATTAGTGAAACATTTTTCTTATCATCTACATCTCCTTGAATCATTTTCGATCCATTTTCATCATAAAAGACATAGATAGCAGTTTCATTATATTTCCAAATTCCTTGCTTTTCATCATATGAAACCCCATAATTTTGATATTCGTTTAGTGTGTCATCGCCCACTTTGTCATCGCCTTCTTCATGAGCAGTTGCGTCCAAAGATTTTACTAGTTTCATTTCCTCAGTATTTTTGTCAAATTCTTCCTGACTCAATACACTGATTCCTATTAGTTTATATGACGTATCACGATCCACTTTCAAATCTATCTCGCCATTTTCAAACGAAAATCCATTTATGTTGCCTTCTCTATCTTTGACATCTTTAAACCTGCGTACCAGTTTCCCATTATAATAGAATCTTTCTTTATCTTTATCGTAATTAAGACCATAATCCTCGTATTGCCTATACTCACTAATATCAAAATTATTTTTTTCATCATCCGATACACTTTCGTCAAACTCTACTGCTTTACTTTGATCATCAGTTGTCTTTTCGGACTTCGAAATAGTTGTTTTTTCTTCCATTGTTTCTGCTTTGCCACAGCCTAACATTAACAAACCAAATGCCAAAGTTAAGCAAACACTATATACTAGTTTTCTCATATATCAATTCCTCCTGTTATTTTATTATTTTGTACAAAAAACTCACCTGACAGTATTCTTTATTTTGTTCACAAAAGACTACTGCAATAGTCTGCCTGATTAAAGAATAACATATTTCTATTTAATATGCAATATCTTTTTTATTTAGTTTTAATAACATTCTTTTTGAGCCATATACATCTCATAAAATTTTCCTTTCCTTTCTATTAGTTCGTCAAAAGAACCATTTTCAACAATTTGCCCATTTGAAAAAGTTAAAATCCTATCACATACTCGGCAAGCGCTCATTCTATGAGATATTAGTAGTAATGTTTTATCCTTACATAACTCAGCAATATTTTCATATAATTTGTTTTCGATTAAAGGATCTAAACTTGCAGTAGGTTCATCAAGAATAAGAATTTTTGATTCCCTGTTAACCCCTCTGCTAATTGCTAATTTTTGCCATTGACCACCTGATATTTCTGTTCCATTTTCCTCAAGTTGTCCTAATTTAGTTTTTTCTCCTTTTTCAAATGATTTTAAAAGTTCATTTAGCTCCAAGGCTTTTATAAATGGATTATGAAAATTTATTTTTTTCTCTCCTAAAGTTATATTTTCCTCTATCGAAGTTTGATATTTAATATAATTTTGAAAAACACATACTATTTTTTTCATGGACTCTTTGCTAATTTCATTAATATCCACATTGCCTATTCTTATCTTTCCGTCCGATACAGTATATAAGCCTAAAAGTATATTAATAAATGTAGATTTGCCACTGCCATTCTCCCCAACAATAGCAATTTTCTCTCCATCTCTAATTTTAACAGATATATTTTTCAATGCATAATTTAAGGATGCAGGATATTTGTATGTAACATTTTCAAACGAAATACTGTAATTTTCTAACAATTTGTTGCCCCAAATTTTTTCTGGTAATTGCAGAAAGCCTTCCCATTCATCTATTAACCAGGTCACATTCATTATCTCCTTAATAATATTTGTTAAATTTTCAAGTTCCTGTGTAAGTAACTGAAATACATTAACTAATAACAGAATACTGCCTAAACCTATGCTTTGATTATATACCATCCAAAATGTCTCATACATACACCATCCAAAAACTATATATTTTAAAACATTGGTTACTATTTCATAATAGCCATATTTTTTATTTATCTTTAAATATTTGTTTGTAAGTAAATTATTAAGAGATTTGGCCTTTTCATAAAAAAACTTTTCTAACTCAAGCAATTTTACGTCCTTTACATTTTCCCGTCCAAACACAACATTTAAAAAATATTCCTTTTTTCGTTCTTCTGTGAAAAATTCTTTTGCAGTATTAAATTTACATTTGTTCTTTTTACTTCCAAGGTATATTCCAGGAATCGCTGATACTATCACAACAAACGGAAAATAAACTTTCATTTGTCCAAGCATAATTGAGTATATGGATATAGAAATTATATTTGCAACTACTTCAAATAGTGTAGTTATTGCAATAACTGTTTCATCCCCTAACTTTGTATCTATTCTTTCAAGCAAATTGAATACGGTTTCATTTTCAAACTCTTCTATTTTAAGTTTCTTTACTTTTTGGTGAATATGTTCAAATACATTTTCACTAAGTTTATAACTAATTTTTAATAACCAATGATCCTTCAGTGTAGATACAATCTGAAGTATGCTTTGTAATAGCTCATATAGAATTACTACAACAATTATTTTATCTAATTTATGGTGGGAAAAATGTCCTGCATAGTCACCAAATATTTTATATAGCCATGCAACAAGTGGCTCAATAATACCGATGCATAAAATTATTCCTACAATTACACACAAAATTTTAATACTTTTTTTATCAACAATTTTATTCAGCAATTTTATATATTTTCCCATACTCTGCCTCACACATACCATTTTCCTTGTTCATAACAATATCTTTTGAACCATCCATGACTATTAGTTAAAAGTTTTTCATAAGTGCCATTTTCAACAATCTCTCCTTTTTCTAAAAACACTATATTGTCTGCAAATTTTGTAAGACCGATTCTATGTGTAATTATAATTACTGTTTTGTCTTTTAGTAATTCTTGTATTTCTTGAAAAACTGCTCTTTCGGATAAGGGATCCAATGCAGCTGTGGGTTCATCAAACACCACTAAATCCGCTTCCATTAACAATGCTCGTAATATAGATATTTTTTGCCATTCTCCTCCTGATAAATCTATTCCATCTTCATATAAATCAGGCCCCAGATGAGTGTCAAGGCCAGCAGGCAACTCAAATAGAAAATCAAGTCCTCTATTATTTTTACAAAAATCTTCTATTTTATTGTTTTCTATATTAATAACACCGGGTAAAATATTCTCTTTTACTGTTAGATAGAACTTACTAAAATCTTGAAATATTGCCATCTTTTTGTTTGTATTAACTATTATTTTTCCACTTGTTGGTTCTAATAAGCCCATTACAATTTTAGCCAATGTACTTTTCCCAGAACCATTTCTGCCTACTATTGCAATTTTTTCTTTATCATGTATAGTCAAATCTATATTTTTCAAAACACATTTATCAGAATTATAGCTGTAACAGATATTTTGCATTCTGAATCCATTATCTGTTATACAATGCTTTACTTCTTCCATCTCCTTTTCATTCATAATCTGTAACAACGAGATTATATAAGAAAAATCTTCTCGTAAGGAAGTAATATGTCCAACACAAGAGAAAATAGTGCCACAAAATAATTCTTGTGCTTGTATTACTAAAATTACAATATCAGCTGTGATTGTTTGATTGTACAGTTGCAAAAACAATATAACTAAAATTGATCCTTCTAAAAAATATAGAAGCATCCCAGTGAAGATATTGATTATCGACCATTTCTTACTGAATTGCAGGTGCTCGTGAATTATACTTCTATAATTTTTTAGCCTCTTACCAATAAGCCATTTATAACAATCATAACTCCTTATTTCTTTAGCATATGTTCTATTTTGTAATAATTCCTTATAATATCTTTCTTTATGTTGTTTTTTATCTTGATTCGCAAATAAATTTACCGTATCTCTGGAATTTAAAATTAATATTGTATTTTGCAAAACACTCATTATTATAAAATAAATTAAATAGAATGGACTAATGCCAGAAAGAACCACACCTAAACTTCCAATTGTTATTAATAAAGAAATTAAGGAAAATATTTGTCTAATATAATCTGCTATTTTTTCGTCAATAGCCCTTCTAGTACGTTCTAATCGAACTAAAAACTCTGACTCGTCATATTTTAAAATGGAAAGCCTATGCAATTTATCACAAACCTGTTTATAGAATGTTAAAAATATTTGTGCCTGTAATCTAAGTCCTAGAATTTCTGTTAAAGAGGGGGCTGTTTTTTTTAGTATCTCTATAACTCCCCAAATACAAATGAAAAAAATTAATCGTTCGCTATCAGGCTGTTGCACAAGCTTCACTATCTTTTGAGTAATAACTACATTTGCCGTTTGTAATATTCCCAAAATCGATTGAAATAAAAATATTCCTACAATAACAAACAAATTACTCTTTAATAGCATCCTAATACACCAGCCTGCTTGCTTTCTTTTTTTAATTGAATCGTTTCTTGCAAACATATTTCTCTAAGCCTCCTTCCTACTTTTTAAGTAATACATTCACTTTAGGTTTAACTAACCAAACATTTTTCGAATAATCCACCCCGATGCAAGTATGTGTGGTATCCTGCCCTAACTTTCCTTTTTAGAACGCTGCGAGTAGCGGGGAATTAGACCTTCGAAGGAATAAAGAATAATACAGATAGTATTACATTGTCTGTCCGGTCAGAGGAACTTGAATCGCTTATGTCTGCTTTGAAGATTCTACTTGTTGTACCAATGACACTAATCAAGCCTGCCTTGCATTGTTTATGTGACAAGGCCGTGATAAATCTCATTGGTGCAAGCATAGACCATTTAGGCAAAATTAAGCTGGTTTCCAATTTGTGAATATTCTTGTGGCTCGAAATCACGAATCCAGAAATTTGGAAATCGGAGTTCCGGTACTCGGAAATCGCCTTTTTTGTGCTTGATTAAGTGTTCATTTCTATAGGAATATTAGTCAAGGCCTTGCCGCATCTGCGGTGCGTAGCAGCCTTTACGAATATTTCTGTAGAAATTATCATTCGGTATGCACAAAAGCGAATCTAAAAAGTGATTTCCATATCACCGGACAGCTGATGGAAACTCCTCTGGAATATTCAATTTGTCGGAATTGTAGTTTCTTCTGGCAAGAATATTCAATAAAGCATATACTTTTTATGCCTTTCGAAGATAATAACCAATTTTCTTGCATTTTATAGGCCATTTTCTACTATTTACATTCTTTTTCTCATATATTATAATTATAGTGATATTTTTCATTATCTAAAAAGAAAATGGAACTCCCATGTGAAAGTTCCATTTTACATTTAATTGGGCTATTAAAGAGTCAACAATAAGGTAACTTTGTATTTAGTTTTCAGTTGGCGAAAGTATGACTAATTGCGGTAGTTGGACTTATCGCCGGGTATTTTATACCCCTTTTACTTACCAAGATGTACATTTGAATTTTTTCTTGCAGGTATATCCATTACAAGAGAAACCTGATTTACAAGTAAAATTTGATGTACAAGCTCTGGGTTCGATAGCTGCTACTTCGGCTTTTGTTGCTACTGGTTTTGTATAAGTCATGTTAACTTACATTCCTTTCGCTTCGCTCAGGCACAAATAGACAATGAAATAGCAAGCTTTGTGCCTTCTTTTACTTTATTTCTGTGTTATACTCTCCTTATGCAGGTACACTACAGAGCACGGAGGAGGAAGTAGAATTGATTCCTCCGCTTTCCGGAATAAAGTCCGCATGTTAACATGTGTCGGCTGTCTTTTCAAGCACAAATGAGTGGGCTCTGAACCCGAAACCTAATTATTGTCAAAGCAATTCCTTAGGTCTTTCTTTGCTGGACAGCCAGTCAATGCCTGCTTTTTCATAAGGAGGTTTATTTTATGTTATCTGTGAAACACTTTGTCTGCTGCGGCATGGACGTCCACAAAAAGTTTATAGTTGCTACCATCGCCGTTACAGACTACCGTGGCGTTACTTCTTACATTAAAAAAAGGTTCGCCACTTTCAATTCTGACCTCAAAGCCCTCAAAAAATGGCTCCTTGACCATAACTGTACTGAGGTCTGTATGGAATCCACCGGTAAATACTGGATTCCCGTTTTTAATATCCTGGAAGATTCCTGCCATGTCGTTGTCGCCAATCCCAAATATGTCCGGGCCATCAAAGGCCAGAAAACAGATGATAAAGATTCTGCCTGGATTGCCGACCTTTTTAAATTTGACATCGTTCCTTCCAGCTACATTCCCTGTAAGGAAATCCGCGCTTTGAGAGAGCTGTTCCGATACCGTCAGAAACTGATTGGCCACCGCAGCAGCGAGAAAAACCGTTTCCAAAACGCCCTTACCGTCTCCAACATAGCGCTTTCTTCCGTACTCACAGATACTTTTGGGAAATCAGCAACCGCCATTGTTGATTATATCCTCACCTGTGACGTATTTGACCCGGAACACTGCAAATCCCTGCTTTTGAAAAAGGCCAAGGATAAAGCTGATGACGTAATAAAGTCCATTCTCGGTTATGAACTGCGTGGTGACCAATCGCTTAAGATAAAGGTCTGCAGAAAACACTTCGGCCATATCAATGAGTGTGTTGACACTCTGGAAAAAGCGATTTCAGACCTGTCTAAACCTTACCACAAATTCATTGAACTGGCTACCACAATTCCGGGAATCACTCAAAAGTCAGCTTCCTTTATCATTGCTGAAACCGGGGTGGATATGGCGGTATTCAAATCCTCGAAACGTTTATGTTCCTGGGCCGGACTCACTCCCCAAAATAATGAAAGTGCCGGCAAAAAGAAGAGTGTCCATATTTCAAGAGCCGGTGTTTACTTAAAACCCTTGTTGGTTCAATGTGCAAACGCAGCAATCAAAGATAAAAAGAATCCTTACTTCAAATACAAATATGACCGTATCAAAAAACGCCGTGGACACAAACGGGCAATCATCGCCATTGCACGCATGATGCTGACCTGCCTGTACCATATGTTTTCAAAGCAGGAAGCTTTCAATCCTGCTGATACGGATTATTCGGCTATTCCTGAAGAAATGTACCTGAAATTTCAGGAACAGTACGATAAAAACGCAATCAAACGGTTGGAGAAGAGAGGCTTTACAATTATTCCTCCTGTTACAACAGCCTGATACCCTCCACTTATAGAATCTTCCTGAGAAAGCGGCAGTTTACTGGTGCTCTGGTACTATGTTGGCTTTTTTTACATTTTTCTTTCAACCTAAATACCTCCATATGTAATAAAATTTTATTCTATAATTGACCTTTAATAGCCTGTTACCTTATTGACACTGTAAAAAATCTTCTGTTAATTGTTCTCTTCTAAGTTCGCATTCACCATCGGTTTCTTGTATTGATCCGTTGCTCAAGGCTAATGCAAGGCATCCTTTTCCACATGCCGATTGCCAAACGCATTTTTCACACTCATGCATATATTTCATTCCATATCTCATAAACCATACCAAGTGTGATAACCGATCACTTTCACAGATTTTTGTTAATATATTATCATATACATTTCCAATAGAATAATTCTCACCTGAAAATAATTGACATAAATATACATGGCCGTAGGAGTCTATTCTAGGCGTTAATGGTATTTTTCCACCATCAATTTCATTCAAAATCAAAGGACATACCCCTGTAAACTCGTCTGGAAACGATATTTTTAGTCCTGATTCTATTAAAGATTTTAAATGCTCATTAGAATTTATATCCTTTAAAAATTTTTTCTTCTGTTGTGGAGACAAATACATTTCTGCTTTATTCTCCTTTCCTCTCCCCAATAAAGTCAAAGTTGCTAAATCAATTTGTCGAATCCCTTTTTGAACTAGCATATCAATCATTTTTTCGATGTCATTTAAATTAAATGCTGAAACCATACATCTTATTAAAATGCGCTCTTGAATCTCCTCTTGAAGCAGATTATTAATCCCTCGTATTGTTCGTTCAAAATTTCCTTTTCCACATAATTTATCATGTGTTTCAGCACATGAGCCATTCAAGCTAATTTGAATTGAAATTTGGTGGTTTTTTAACTGTTTTGCAATCTGAGGTGTTATCAATGTTGCATTTGTAATCATTAATTTCTTTCCAAAGTTTTTCTTATCCAGTTCTTCTATAAATGTCCAAATGGATGGATGTAACAGTGGTTCTCCACCAGATAAAGTAACCGCAGTATCTTCACCCTCTTGGAGGCTATCTAAAATATTGTTAAATTCTGCAATCCCTAACATCCCTCGTAAACTACCCGATTCATTATAACAGTGCAGACATCGCAAATTGCATTTAGATGTAAGTTCAATATATACACCCTGCAATTTATAATTTTCTGCTAAGTTCTCATTAATCATATTTCTATTCCTCCTAATGATACTCTTTTATCAATCCATTTTCAGCTAAATATGTAAGTATGTTCTGACAATCATTTTCGATTGTTGCTTGATATTCTTCTTCAGGAAGTTTATATAATTCGAGTATTTTTTTGACCAATTCACGTAAATTCAAACCATCACATGTTTCCCATATAACAAATGCCGTTTCATTTAATATTATAATAGATTTTTGGTCTCCTGCAAGCACCAATGTCCTTGTATCGTTTTTAATCTTTTGATAAGGACGCTCTCTCCTTTTATACATAACATGCCTCCTAACAGCTATTTTTACTCTTCTGCACGTTTCCATGCCTGACTTTCTAAAATTATCTTTTTATCTTCTATTTCTCCTGAATTAGAACGGATAATTTCCAACCAAATTCCATTTTCGACCATTTCATCGACAAAAAAGCAATGCCCTACATCAATTAAACCCTCTATTTCCTCCTCTCCAATTTTCCATTTTCCATTTACAAATTCAATGTCAAGCTCTTTATATTTAGTTAAAGGATGATCATCAACTGAAATATCACTTCCTTCAACTGCATCCGGAACTTTCAAGCTTTTAAAAATTGCATCCAAGGAATCCATTCTAACAAACATCAACATTGTGGCAAACAAAATTAACATGCCTAAAGAAAATCTAAATTTTTTCTTTTCATAATCAAAATTTAAAATAGCAGAGATTCTTTTTTTAATGTTAGATTCGCCAAATCCATTCATTAAATATACTGGTTCATTTTCATACCGAGCAAATTTCAGCAAAAGCTCTGCATACTCTTTTTCTCCGCCCAAGCGTGAAATAACTTCGTAATCGCATCTTAATTCGATATCTCTATTTAAACAGATTGTCATTATCCATATCATAGGATTGAACCAATAAATTGCGACAACACATATCACTAAAATTTTCCACAAGCAATCTTTATGCTTTGCATGACATATTTCATGATACAAAAGATAATTTTGTTCTTTTTTTGTCATTTCCTTTACAAACTCTGGTATTATAATTTGACTTTTCGTCACTCCTACCGTAACTGGTGATTGTAAAATATCTGAACTTTTAAATTTAATCTTCTTTTCTATTTTCATTACAATATTATCTTTAATATCAGTTTTACTCAGCTCTCGTGCAAAATGTATTTTTTTTAAATACAAGCAATAGTTTCCTATAAATAGAATCAATAAAACACTACTTACTAATAGCCATATATATATATACTTTATTAAAATTTTCAAATATTCCCAAACCGATATTCTCTCTTGCAAGAACTTTAGGACTAAGGAAAAATCGAAAAATTAGTACTAAAAAAGGAGTTACAAACGATGCTAACAACTTTAATAAAACTACTTTCCAAAGACTGCAATAAAAGTTTACTGCAACATAGTTATAAGCATAGCGCCTAACAAACAAAACTGCCAATATAACTATGCTGATTGAAATATTCAAAAAGAATAAATTCATTTTGTTTCCTCTGACTTGTGCTGTTTTATCATTGCTTCAATTTCTTCAATTTCTTTATCAGATAAATGACTGTGTACAAAAAAACTTGAAATAAAATTTGAAATTGATCCTCCAAACATTCTTCCTATCAATTCATTAGTTTCATATTCTTGTATTTCTGCTTTTTTAACAAGTGGTACACATACAAATCCTGGCTCATCTCTTCTGATTGCACCTTTAGAAATACATTTTTTTATAACAGTATATGTTGTATTTTTATTCCAGTTTGTTCTTTTAACCATTTCACGAACAATGTCCGTGGCTTTTAAATTTCCTTTTTCCCACAAAACTTCCATTATTTTAATTTCAGACTCAAATAATTTTACCATTTTGCTGTCTCCGTATATTTTTAATTTTATAATGCAAGATAACGTTTAGACTTCTGTAGTAGTCTTCTGTTGCTTATACTATCATAATAGTCTTTTCCTGTCAACAACATTTTTTTCGTTTTATATAATTTTTCCTTAAAAGTTATATAGAAAAAATTTGTTAAATCCTTAATTTCTATGCTTGATTTTTTATAACTGCCAAACATTATTCGAGAAGTTTTTCTTAGAAACCGTTAATAGATCATATTTCTATAAATTTTTTGGAATAACGAAACTTGCCCTTTATTTCAGTTCTGACATAAAGGGCAAGTTTCGCCAGAGTAACTCCAAACCCACTTCGTGGATTTTGCTTACCTGACAAACTTGATGGAGGATTCCGCTCCCCATACCCTCGGTTCTGGCATATTTCCCCAATATGCAGGTTGGCTCCTATTGAAAATAGTCGCAGCGTGATTATCCCAATCACGGAGAAACCTAAATATTTCTATAAAAATCTCTCTTTCGTTTCCCATTGACGTTCCCTAATCGGCTTTATTATAAGAACTCTTTTTTATCCTTATAATAAGGGAAGTTCACTTTTACACTTTTAACAGAAAGGAACTATACAATGGCAAGACCAAAGAAGGACAGGGAACTACGACACAAACACCAAATTATGCTCCGCCTTACTGATACGGAATATGAAATCGTTTCTGAAAACGCAAAGGCTACACATCTTCCAACGGCTGAATATGTTCGGAAACAGATTATGAAGCAGAAGGTCACAGCGAATTATGAGATTGTT
>Ga0137307_101090_pt1 | contig 27137 bp, 13 predicted proteins | sample NAcewD2O_March_2_FD_97180 | JGI IMG/M metagenome (GOLD analysis project Ga0137307, IMG submission 97180) | Mouse cecal microbial communities from Vienna, Austria - N-Acetylglucosamine amended D2O_March | ecosystem: Host-associated > Mammals > Digestive system > Large intestine > Cecum | place... | reverse complement strand
ATCTTCGTCGATTTCCGATCTCTCTATATAATAGTCGAAGTAACTGCCGGCGAATACCCGTTTTTGCAAAAACACATCGTGATATACGGAAAACGCATAATCGACGGAATTATCTATCGCAATGCCGAGTTCGCGCATCGCGGCGTCGGGCACAAGCAATGCCCTATGCGAAACGAAGTAAGAATTTCGCACTATGCCGAATTCTTCCGCGCCTATCTTGCCAAGACATACGTCTACATTGTATTTTAAACCGTCGAGTATAACGGTATTGTAATAATGCTTTTCCCCGTCCTTAGCGCCGACCGCAATATCGCATTGTATTCCTTCCATACGGCATAAAAGCGCAAACGTCTTTGCCGCGCCCTCGCTCGTCACCGCCGCAGTCGAGGACGACGTAAAAACGCCCTCGATAAACCGCGCCGAAGAATTGTTTGCGCAAGTAGATAATGTAACCGTATTCCATTGCAACCAATCGTATATCGCATGAACTTTACGCACGTCGTCATAATCGAAAGCTATTACGGAAAGCAAAACGCTCCGTGCCGCGGTATAGATCTTGTACGCCGCACTTTCTTTTACGGGCAACGGTTTTTCACCCGAAAGCGCAACGTATAACAGCTGTTCGGAAGTAGTCACCTCCACACCGCCGCGCGCACGGTCGACGGCAAGCACGTATCCGCTGCCGCGACGGTACGCCGCATCGTATTCTATATGCGGCGTTTGCGAATACATGCGAACGATATCGACTGCAACTTCGCTTTCTTCGGGTACAACGCAATAATCGTCGAACGTTATAGACAAAACGTTTCCGCTCAAAACGTAAACGCCTACAAGCCCCAGATCGGACGCGGCGGTCGAAATAGCGTTCTGCAACCCGTCGGCACGCCCGAGATAACATTTGGCGCTTGTGATTCCGCAAGCGTACAACGCCTTAACAAAACTTACGGCGTCCTCCGCACTCGAAATAAAGTGATCGCAAGACAGTACCTTTCGATCAAGATACTGTTTTATATCCATTCCGTACTGAACGAATTCAAACTCGCTCTGCCCGTCGGCGATAAGTCGGATCTTATACGTTTTAATATCGGCGGAATAAGCGTCGACAACGCCCGTCAGATTTAGCGCGCCGCGTTCGAACCGATAAGCGTTTTGCGCGTCTGCGCTGTCCAAGTCGACGCGACTGCCGTCCGAACAAATAACGGTCGCACGCACGATATACATACCGTCGTTCCAAACTGCGTAAACGCTGTCGCCGTCAAACACTATTTCACCCTTGGGCGCGCGTTCACCCTCGGCGACAACGGGAATACTGTCGCTGCCGAACAATCTTTTAAACTGTCCGTTCTGTTTGAATCGCACAACAAAAACGCCTTCTTTATCGGGCGTAAACTCGAAAACCGCTCCCGACTTCTTTAGATCGTCGTTGACATACCACTCGTATACGGAGCGAGGATTAAGCGTATTTGGTTTTTCTCGCGCGACAAATTTTACGGGCGAAAAATTCCCGTCGGTCTGATGCGTACTTCCGCTTACAATCACTTCTGCGGTCGTAGGACGGTAAACGCGCACATTAAAGCTTTTTTCGAAATCCGTCGCTTTTACGCTCACCGAAAATTGCCCGTATCCGTCGGGAACAAACTCGAAAAGCTTTCCGCTGCTTTTCGGCGTACCGTCCACATACCAATCGAACCGCATATCGGGATCGGCGTATTCGGGCACGCGGACAACGCAAGACACCTTCTGCGGCGTTACGCCGTACGCAACGGTCTGCTCGAGCGGACTCGCGTCGATTTCGATATCGTTCGGTTCGCGGTACTTGACGTTAACTCGGAGCGATGCCGTACTTCCGCGATAGCTTACCGTTACCGTCGCCGTGCCTACGGCTACGCCTGTAATGTTGTATCCGTCCGTTTGCACGCAATCGCCGTCGGAAGTCAACTCTACAGCTTTATCGTCGGTGAACTTGGGCGTAAACACCAAGTACGGCGCGACATTTCTGCTCTCGCCGACGTAGATCGTTATTTCGTCGCGCGACAGTCCTATCGAATATTCGGTACCGCAACCGATAAACGCCAAACATGCCAAGACAGCCACGACGATCGCAACGACAGCGCGGCACAGCCCGAATATTGAATTTTCGCGACGATTTGTCATGACTTTTAAAGTATACAGGATTTATGCCGAAATTGCAAGAACTGTAACGAAATAAACTCCTTTTATGCTCATTTTATATATTTTGCTCACATAGAATAAACCTATATGAAAGCCATAGTAAAAGCCGTAATGACCATAACGTCATTCACGGTTGCCGAACGGATGCTCGGCTTCCTGTTTAAAATATATCTGTCGCGCGAGATCGGCGCGGTCGGCATGGGAATATACTCGGTTGCCCAATCGTTCTTTTTCGTGCTGCTTACTTTACTGACTTCTGGTATTCCTCTCGTAGTAAGCAAGCTGACGGCTAAAGATAAGACGATTGCCGGCAGTCTATGCTCCGCAGCGCTCATATTCGAACTGATAACGGCGCTTACAGTATGCTCCGTCGTACTGTTGTTCAACAAGCCGATAGGCGCGCTGTTTGCCGATTCGCAGTCGATGCCGCTCGTTCTCATAATGTTGCCGGCGCTCGTGTTTTCGGGCGTGTATTCCGCGTTCCGCGGCGTGCTGTGGGGCGAAAAGAAATTCGCGTCGGTAAGCATTGTCGAGCTTATAGAGCAAATCGCGCGCATAGTTTGCTGCGTAGTGCTGTTCGGATTATTCCACGACAAAATAAAAGCCGTAGCTCTGTCCATGACCGTTGCATGCTTCGTATCTGCGGCGGCATGCGCAATATTTTATTTCTGCGGTAAGCATAAACTAAGCGCGCCCAAAACGCAAATAAAACCGCTGATAACAACGTCGTTACCGATAACGCTGTCACGCACCACGTCGAGCATAAACAATTACATAATAGCCATCGCAATACCGTTTCTTTTGATATCGAGCGGACTGAACACGGAACAGTCGATGTATGTTTTCGGCTCGTGCGTAGGCATGGCATTGCCGCTTCTGTATCTGCCGATAACGATAGTAGGTTCGCTTGCATTTGCAATGATCCCCACTCTTTCGGAGGCTTATGCAACGGGCGACAAAAAAAGCATGTGCCGACAAATAGAAAGCGCGCTGTCGTTTTCGATAATCGTAGCGGCTATAGTGCTTCCCGTGTATATCGCGCTCGGGCATCCGCTCGGCACGTTTATCTACAATAATACCGACGCCGGAATTTTCCTCAAAAAATCGGCATGGTTGTTACTGCCTCTGTCGTTCGAAAACATAGCGTCGTCCATGCTCAATTCGCTCGACCTCGAACGCAAATCGCTCGTCAACTATCTTATAGGCGCGGCAGTTATGTACGTTATCTGTTTTGCATTCTATTCGCGGTTCGATATGAACGTATTTATGGCGGCGTTCGGCGTAAGCCTTGTCACGTCGAGCGCGCTCGACGTGATAGACATCAAGCGTCGTACGGGCGCGAAACTGTCCTTTATCCGTCCCATGCTGATCTGCCTTGCCGCCGCCTATCCTGCGTGGTTGTTTACCGACTACGTATATTCCATAATCCCCGGAAACGTACTCCCTATCATTGTAGCCGGAATAGGCGGAATATGTTTTGCAACGCTCGCCGCAGTCGTGTTCGGCGCGATAGATTTCGACGTAAACATAGGCAAAAAACACAAGCCGAAGAAACATCCCAAAAAATTATTCGGCAAGAAATCTTTCGGCACGCACTAAACGCTTTACATCGGGCATACGTTGTGTTATACTAATCTCAAATTAGGGCAAACGCCGATAAGAACACGCTAAGATTGCGTAAGCGTGTTATTAGCGAAATTTGCCCGTTATAACAAGGAGAAGCCCGACATTGATGACACATCAACAGGAAATTGCGACTCCGGACATAAGAAGAAAATCTTGTAAAGTCCGATCGCAAAAGCTCGAATTCGGAACAACCAGATGGCTGACCTACTGCGCGGTATTTGCCGCGTTATCTATCGTGATGAAAATCATAGGTCAGTATCTCACCATCACGCCCAGCTTTAGAATAACGCTGATATACGTTATTTGGCTTATCTCGGGCGCGGTACTCGGTCCGTTAGGCGGCGGCGTGGTCTGCTTTACATCCGACGTACTCGGCGCGCTCGTCGTTCCTATAGGACCGATTAACCCGTTCCTAACGATCGCCAACACTTTTTACGGCGTTACGGCGGCATTTGCGTTCAGGTTTACGCCCGTTAAAAACTATGTAGTTAAGTTTATATCGTCGGGCATAGTTTGTACAATAGTATTCACATGCCTGCTCAATTCGCTCGCACTGTACTACACTTACGGTTACAACGCAACACTCACGTTTTGGCAGTACTTTGCGGCATACCGTGCGTTCCAGCCGCTTGTAGCGGCGATAAACGTCGGAGTTACGGTCACCATGATCCCGTTGCTCATTCGGCTCAAACTGCTGCCGTCGCCGAAAAAGAAAGATATAAATCACTCTGAGGAGAATAAATAATATGCCGCACATTTCAATTAAAATGCTCGAAGGCAGGACCCAAGCCCAAAAAGAAAAGCTCGCGCGCGATCTTGCGGACGTACTATCTCGCGACCTCGGCGCGGATAAACATTGGATAACCTGCACCATAGAGGACTACGACGCCGAGGCATGGCAGGACGTGTTCAAAACCGAAATCGCGGATAAGCCCGAAGAAGTCGTTTTCAAAAAACCCGAATACGACCCGAAAGTTCTGCTTTAATGCGATCGCATAAACCCGTAAACAACTTTACGCTTTAACCCGAAAATTACAATATAAAAGGACGGTCAATGCCGTCCTTTTATTATACGTTAAACTTAAACTCGACCACGTCGCCGTCGCGCATGACGTAATCCTTACCCTCGCTGCGCAGTTTTCCGGCGGCTTTTGCGGCGACAAGCGAACCGCACGAAATAAGGTCGTCGTACGACACGATCTCCGCTCGAATAAAACCGCGTTCGAAATCGGAATGTATCTTGCCGGCAGCCTTAGGCGCGGTGGTACCCTTTTCTATCGTCCAGGCGCGAACTTCTTTTTCGCCTGCCGTCAGATAGCTCATAAGCCCCAAAAGATCGTAGCCGGAAGTAATTATGCGTTCAAGCCCGGATTTTATCAGTCCGAGCGCGTCCAAATATTCGGCGCGTTCGGCTTTGGGCAACTGCGAAATTTCGTTCTCGACCTTGGCGCAAATATCGATAACCGCCGCACCGTCCGCCTTAGCGTATTCGCGCACTGCGTCCACGTATTTATTCGAACCGATACCTATATCGTTCTCGGAAATATTTGCGCAATATATTATGGGCTTGACCGACAACAGGAACTGTCCGTCCACCGTCGCAAGCGTTTCGGCGTCAAGACCGAGCGACCTCAACGACTTGCCCGAGTTGATACAATCGGTCATGCGCGATAAAAGCTCCAATGCTTCGGCGGCTTTCTTATCGCCGCTCTTGACCGTCTTTTCAAACCGCGCGCGGCGTTTTTCTATAGATTCCAGATCGGCAAGCATAAGCTCGGTGTTAATAGTGTCCGCGTCACGAACGGGATCGACCGTGTCCGACACGTTTATTATATTCTCGTCGTCGAAACAGCGCACGACCTCGATTATTGCGTCGCATTCGCGTATGTGCGAAAGGAACTTGTTGCCCAAGCCCTCGCCGTGCGACGCGCCTTTTACAAGACCGGCAATGTCTACAAACTCGATGACCGCCGGCACAACGCGCTTGCTGTTATACATTTTTTCGAGAACAGCAAGACGATCGTCGGGAACGGCAACTACGCCGACATTCGGTTCGATCGTACAGAACGGATAGTTTGCGCACTCCGCGCCTGCCTCGGTTATCGCATTGAATAACGTACTCTTGCCGACGTTCGGCAATCCTACAACTCCGATTTTCATTTTAGCTCCAAACTGTTAATGGATACAGTTTACTACATAAATCTTTGTCTGTCAAGCTTCTGCTTCTTTTGTAAAAAAAGTAGCCATGAAAACTTTTAATCCCGTGTGTGCATTGATTATCGGTTATGTTTTGTACCGGGTAATTACCTTTAATGCCGCATTCCGAATTAACTTAAGTCCCGAATTATTTTTGCATAAAATACCCCGACGGCGCACATCATAATATTGTAAAGCAATTACTTTAATACGCCTGAAGTAAACTTTACGTTTGACCCATCGCCTTTTGGCGAACAGAAAAATCCGTAACACTACGCTACGGATTTTTTCTTGCTTTAATATAGATATTTATTCGTTAGTCGTTTGTTCGGCGGCAACGGATGTTACCGTCGCGACGATTGTAACGGATCCGTTCGACTCGGTATCGGTTATCGTCACATTAAACTTTCTTTCGCCTACCGTAACGACGAACGAACCGTCTTCCCGCTTTACGCACAGAGTGGGTACTGTTCTTTCCCCGTCTATCGTTATATAATAGATCTTATCGGGCGCATTGTTTTTGTAAGCTACATACACGACGGTTACCGCGTCGTTTTCCGCAACCGCTATCTTTTTAAGCGCACCGTCGTAAGCGTAGCCGTAAACTACATTCGCAGTGAACATCGACGTCGAACCCGTCCAAGTAGAATTCCAATTGCCGGAATTTAATGTGATCTCGTTTTGTGCGCGCTCGACATAAATCGTTTGCGGTGTTTTCCAATTATTGAATACATATGTATCCATTTTTGCGACAGAACGCGGAATGAATATACTGCTTACAGCAAAGCAACCGTAAAACGCATTATTCTTAATTTCCGTAATATTATCGGATATTACTATATCGGTGAGCGCGGAACAATTTTGAAACATATATCTTGTTATAGTTTTTATACCGTTGGGCAGAACCGCTCCGTCGGCAACGTTGCCGTCTTTATCGGGCGCGCCTACTTTTATAAGCTTTTTACAATTATAGAACGTTCCCTCGCCCATAGAGCTCAAAGGCGCGGATATAGCCACTGTAGTTAATTTGCCGCAACCGTTGAAGATGTAATTTCCGATCGTAGTAACATTGCCTTCTATACTTGCCGTCAGCAACTCCGTACAGTTATAAAACAGTCCGCTTGCAGATGACCCTGTATTGATCACATTGGATCTGATCACGACATTCGTTATTTTACAAGCAGCGAATACAGCAGTTGCATTGATCGTCATACCATCAGGTATCGTCAACGTTCCGCTGAGCGCCGATCCATCAAACGCGCTTTTGCCGAGCTTCATGCCGCTTTTAAGCTCAATAGACGTCAAACCGCTCTTTTTAAACGCGCTTGCGCCTATATTAGCGGCGTCGTTAAACGTAACGCTTTGGAGCGCCGTATCGTTTTCAAACGCATTTGCGCCTATCGAAGTCACTTTATCCAAGTTGATACTGTCGAGCGATGTGCAGCCCTTAAATACGCTCGCGCTCAAAGTCGTTAGCGTATCGGGCAGAGCAACGGTCTTCAGTCCCGTACAACCCTCGAACGCGCCCACGCCCAAAGTCGAAACGGTATTCGGCAATGTAAGACTTACCAAAGCCGTACAGCCGTTGAACGCACCGTCTTTTATAGTCGTAACTTTATTCAGATCTACGGAGCCGAGCGCCGTGCAACCCTTGAAAGCGGTTGCGCCTATGGTCGTTACCGAATCGGGCAAAGCGAGCGACGTTATCGCTTTTCCGGCGAACGCATTTTCGCATATCTCCGTAGTTCCCTCGCGGAATACATTAGCGGTTATTTCTGTCTTATTGCCCAAATACATGAGGAATTTCGTTCCCTCGTAATAGCCGCCATTGTAAATTTCTCTGTCGCTTTCCTCGCCGTTGTCGATGATTTCGAATTGTATATCTCCGCACCCGTTAAACGCACTGCCCGAGATCGAACTCATAGTATAGAATTTTACCGAGCTTAATTGCGTACATCCGTCGAATGTATTGTTGTACAATTCGGTCACGCCTTCGGGCAAAGATACTGACGTCAAACTTCCGCAGTTTTTGAACACCGCACCCTCAGACGCCGTTTTATTCTCATCGCCGGTAACGTTAACGGTCACAAAGCCCGTTTTTCCGCCCAAGCACGACAGTCCGTCGGGCAACGTTACGGACGAAAGACCGGCACAGTCCTTAAACGCTTTGGCTACAATATAGTCTACGCCGTAAATCTTAACCGTTTCGAGTTTGTCGCAACTCTCGAATGCCGAATTCAATATTTTTGATGTTACGCTTGACGCCGATTTGGATACGTCGACGGCAAGTTCGGTCAATGCGTCGCAGTTACGGAACGCAAATGCGCCGACGGTATCGAGTATATAGACCGTAGGAATAGTTACGCCCGAACTTTCTTCCTTGGTTTCATAATCGTCCACGGTAAGATTTGTGCATCCGTCGAAAGCGAAGTTGCCTATCTTAATATAATTGTTGCGCGACGGGAATTTAGTTTTACCCAATTGTTCGCAGTTTTGGAAAGCGTTAGCGCCTATTTCCGTTACCGTTGACAAGTCTATGCTTTGGAGCTTGCTTGCGCTGAACGCTCTTGCACCTATATTAGTAATGCCTTTTAATTGTATTGTCGTTAATCCGCTGCTTGCAAAGGCGCTTGCGTCGATAGCTGTAACGCCCGTAGGAAGATCGATCGTCGAAAGGTTTTCGCAACCGGAAAAAGCGTACTGCGGTATCGTTGTAAGATTGCTCGGAAGTGTCACGGAAGAAAGTTGCGTACAATTTCTAAACACATACTTACCCAAAGTAGCCTCGCTTTGTATCGCTATATCGGGCAACATTTTACATCCGTCAAATGCATTGTCGCCAATAGTATTAACGCCTTCGGGAAGTTTGTTTTTATGCGCTGTCGCAGGCTGTTCTTCCGTCTGATCGTCGCCGCCGTTATCGGTTTGCGCTTGATCGTTATGGAGCTTGATCTCGGTCAACGCCGAGCAACCGCTGAACGCCGTTTTGCTTATAGTAGTTACGGTATCGGGCATGGTGACTGTCTCAAGCTTCGTGCAGCCTTTAAACGCGCTCTCGCCTATAGTTTTGAGTTTGCTCGGAAGAACTGCGCTAACCAATCCCGTCAACCCGTTAAACGTTTCCTTTGAAATAAATTCGATCGACGGACTACTTTCAAACTCAACATACTTCAAGTTTTTACAGCCTGTCAAAATTGCCGGATTGGTACCTACCAAAACCGTACTTGTAAGCGAAGCACCGCCGAATTTTTCGAGCGACGCGGGAAAAATAAGCGGATGAGATACAGAATCTCCGTTTTCGTCGACAGTGTCTTTACCGAGATTTGTACAATTGTAAAAAGCGTTTGCGCAAATCGTCGAAAGCACGCTATTCTGTTCGAACGTTACGCTTATCAAATTCGTACAGCCGTTGAACACGCTCTGCCCGAGATACTTTACTGTTTTAGGTATCGCTATTTCGGTAAAGCCCGTACCGCTGCATTTATAAAACGCCTGAAAACCTATATATTCGATTTTATCGGGAAGCGTCACGCTCTCTAATGACGTACAGCCGCTGAAAGTAGAGTCATAAATGGTGTCGAGATTATTACCGCCGAAAGTAACGGTTTTAAGCGATGTACAACCGATAAAGACAGATCCATTACGCGTACTTCCACTGCCGGACGCGCCGAGATACTTCAAAGATTCGGGCAAAGCTATCGTTTCGAGCTTAGTGCAGCCCTTAAACGCCAAATAGCCGATAGACGTTATGTTATTCCCTTCGAACGTTATGCTGCTCGGACCTTTTTTGGTAACAACGGGCTTGAGCGCAAATGTAGTCGCCGCGCCGGACACCATATCGAAAGCGGAAACACCTATAGACTGTATACATGCCGGAATGCTTATATCGCCGAGATCGGTACAGCCTTGGAAAGTTTTTGCCGGAATACTGTTATACTTAAAGCCTTTCGCAAAGGTAACGTTTTTAAGCGCGGTATCATGATCGAACACCGCGGTGCCCATGCTTGACAGACGCGCCGGAAGTTCTATAGTTTCTACACCCGACTGCTGGAACGCTCCGCCGCCGATATAGAGCGGCACTTCCTCGCTGCCATCGGGAGCGGATTCGAACTTAACTTCGGTGAAACGCTTTATTCCTCGGAAAGCCGTTTGACCTATTACGGCGACGTCCCACGGAATGGTAAGTATACCGTCCTCGGAACTTGCATTGGCGTCGGGATCGCAGAATGCCACTCGGCGCACATTGTCCTCGCCCAAGTAATAAGCGACTCCGTTCTCATGAAGATCGAATTTACTGCCTTCGGGACATATTATCGTGGGCGTTGCTTTGATGCCGACGTTACGCATGTTTACAACAGCGTCCACATCCATTACGGGCGAAATCGTTATCGTAAGGGATTGACTGTTGTAATCCTTGAAAGGCGCTACGCCTACGTTAACGACGCCGCTCGGCAACACTATTTCGGAGATCAGCGACCTACCGAACGCACTTTCGCCTATTGACGTAAGTTTGCAATTATCGGCAAAAGTTACAACGCTTAATTTGTGTTCGCCGACATTCACTTCGTTGACAACGCCGCCCGGCTCTCTGTACAGCGCTTTATTGCCTATTTTGGTAAGACGCGCGGGGAAATTTATTTCCTTTAGGTTAACGCAACCGAAAAATACCGATTCGTTTTTAGGTGTAACGATATCGTCAAGCACAAGTTCGGGCACGTTTTCATAAGCATCGGGATCTTCGAATACTATTTTGGTAATATTTACGCACGACTTGAAAGCGTACGGACGGAACGACGTAGCGTTCTTGGATATTTGAACTATAGTTTCCCCGCCCTCTTTTACAATGTCGGCTACACTTGCCGCACGCTGTTGGGGGCAATATACAACTGTATTTTGATCGGCGGTATACAGTACGCCGTCATACGACGAATACGACTTGCCGCCCGACTGAACGTTTACGCGTTGCAACGCACCGTCCAATGGTCTGTCGTATGTTAAGTTTTGTAAATAATTTCTCGGGGTAAACCAAAGATACACATTGTACGCACTGTCGATACCCATTTCGAAAACGTTGTATGAACTGTTGCCGAAATTGCCTATTCTGTTGGGAAGATTAAGCTCGGTTATAGCCGTATTGTAGAAGCAATGCGCGCCGAAAGACAATGCATGCAATCCGTCATCGGGTACGTCTTCGCCGTTTTCCGTTTTATTCATGGCGAATTCCACATTTGCCAAGCTCACGCAATTAGTGAACGCATATTGACCGATACCGTAGTTTTCGCCGTAATTCATTACCGTTGTAGGCACTTTTACATACTCGAGCGACATACAATTTTGAAACGCGTTATTGGGAATATACTTCAAACGCTCGGGAAGTTCCACGCGTGTAATATCGGGAAGAGCGGAAAACACATTATCGCCAAGCTCGAGCGCGACGGGAGTAACGCCTTTAGGCGTATTGCCGAATGTAATGCTTTTTACAGGCGCCGTGCCTACGGTAGTATCAAAAGTAATAGTTGTCCAATCTAAAACATAACTGCCTATATATTGAACGGTATACGGTATATCGAAAGATTCTATCTGAGTAGCGAAAAACGCTTTTTCTCCTATATACTCCAAACCGTCGTGCAAGATTATGCTCGTAAGACCCGAATAGCTAAACCCGTTCTCGGCTATTTTTGTTACGCGCGAGGGCAATTCCACAGACTTGAGCTTTTTACAGCCGTTGAAGTTGCTGTCGCCTATTTCGAGCTTTTGATCGCCGCCTTCTATAATGAAACTTTCCAGATTGGCGCACTTGCGGAAAGCAGAACCTCTGATTATATTTACATTCTCGGATATAGTAACGTGCGTTATCGTTGTAACGCCCTCAAAAGCGCTGCCGCTTATTTCGCGCACGCTGTCGGGTATTAGCAAATGCCCCTCGTTTGCCGTGCCCTCGTTCAACGTCAAATCGTCCGGATAGTATATGAGCGTGGTTTTATCCTTGTTGTAAAGTATGCCGTTCTCGTCTACCGAATAGTTGGGGTTGGTGGGCGATACGGTAAAATGCTTTACGTTACTGCCTCTGAACACGCTCTTAAACCCTATTTCGCCGACATTGTCGGTTATCTCTACGGTAGTAAGCTTTGTACAGCTGCTGAATACGTACTCGCCGAATTCAAGCCCTGCGTTTACATGGCTCAAATCGAGCGTGGTTAAATTAGAGTTACTGTTAAAAGCGTTTCTGCCTATACTTTCAAGCGTAGACGGCAACACTATCGTCGATTCTCTGCATCTGTCAAACGCATGCTGTCCTATAATTTGTACGCCGCAGCTTTTTACGGGCGTGTACACCGTACCTATAAGAGATCCTTCCTCTTGGAAATCTATCACGGTAAGAGCCGTACAGTCTTTAAACGCATACTCGCCTATCTCGAGCGCGCTGTAAGAGGCTGCCGCCTCGAATATAACCGTTTCAAGATTGGCACAACCGCTAAACGCATATGCGCCTATATATGCGACGTTGGCATGAACTACCAATTTTGTTATTGCAAGGTCCTTCCCCGAAACGTTTATATTGGCGGCTTTTTTATCAAACGCGTGGTCGTCTATGCGCGTTATTGCGCCGGGAACGATAAATTCGGCGAACGGACTGTCTATCGGGCAATACAACACCGTGTCGCCCGAAGCGTTAAGGAGCAACCCGTACGTATTGTCCGAAGAGTAAGCTATATTTTGCCCCTCGCCCACGAATATAGCTTTAAGTTTTGTAAATTTGCCGAAGATCGTATAAACAGGGGTGGAAAACGCTTGCAATCTTGCCGGCAAAGTCAATTCTTCGAGATCCGTGCATCGTTCGCTTATCGCACTCGGATGAAGCTCGAGCGACATAGCGTCCACACCGCTCGGTGTTGGTAAAAACTCTATTTCTGTAATTTTATTGCTGTCGAATGCGTCGATCGATATCTTGTTTACCGTATACGGAACGACTATCTTTGTAAACTTATAACCTTTTAATACGCCCGTGCCTATATGAGTTATGCCCTCCGGAACGGCGTATTCGTCCCCCTCGATAGCGTTAGGTATACTGACTATTTCCACGACAGCCTTATCCAACGGATTTCTTCTTATCAGCTCGCCGCGCGATCCGTGCGAATAGACAGGTTCGGGATTTCCGCCGTCGAGCACCTCGAAACTTTCGAGCGTTGTATTGTTTGTAAAAGCGCCGTCGTCGATAGTCATAACGGTATTATATAAAGAAACCGATCTGAGCCTGACGTTATTGCAGAACGCGCTTGCGTCGACGGACGTTATGTCCTTACCGTTGTACTGCCGAGGAATAACGAGATCCACCGCCGATTTGAATTCTCTTCCGTCTCTTACGGTATAAGAATCGGTGCTTTCGCTGTACATGTAATCAAACGCTTCTATATAATAGGCATATAACGTCACGTTATTTTCCGCAATCGACCATTTATCCGTTGCTCTGCCTTTATAGTCGGTATACTTGACGCCGCTCCCGTCGCGCGTGGAATTCCAACCGACAAACAAATACTTTCCGTCCGTGACCGCAGGGATAGGCAAAACGTAATCCGTACTGTCGAAAACTATATCTTGGCTCGAAAGTGTTCCCGTGCCTATCTCGACTATATAATCGAGATTAACGGCATATGTTTTTGCCGTCCAGCCTGCGTAAAGCGTAAGATCGCCCGTTCCCGTAAATTCATTGCCGCTATACTCCGATCCGTTGACGAGCGCGGTGTACCAACCGTTAAAATCATAGCCTCTGCGCGTTGCATCGGGAAGATCGAGTTTATCCCCCGTTGTTTTATACAAATTATTTATATTAACGCCGCCGTTGGGATCGAGGGTAATTTCGAACGCGGAAACATCTATAACCGTCCAATCGCCCCATTCGGTGCCGTCGTACAGACTTACTTTTATTTTATTCGACTTGGCTGTCAGTTCTATTTCGAGCGCATTATCGCCTACTACTTCACGCACTTCGCCGTTATTTACCTGTACTCTATACTTCTCCGCTCCGATAGCGTGATACCAACTTACTACGCTTGCGTTATACTCCACGCCAGTTACGGTATTGCCGTATACCATATTCACGGCATCGGATATATACGAACTGTTTTCCGCGGTTTCGCTTACAGCCGTTATCTTAAACGTATAGTTCCTGTCTTTTACCCACTCTATATCATAATCGTCAAGATTTATAGTTTCGTTGTTCGTCGTTATTACCTTGTCGTTTATTTCTATCCTGTATTCGCTCTTTCCCGTTACTTCGCCCCAACTCAAATACTTGCCTTCGAGTTTTATCCCCGTCGGCGTTGCGAGCTTTGTTTTCGTATACTTTTCGGTCGTCGGTTCCGACGGATTATACCCGTGCGCTTTTGCGTACACTTCTACTTCTATTTCGCCGGTATACGCTCTCAAGTCCACGCGCGTTTGCGTTGACGGTACTTCCGTTATCCGTCCACCGTTTATCTTTACCGCATACGCCGTCGCATTTTCCACCGACGTCCAGCTCATGCTCCCGTCGGTCTCGTTATACTTATACCCTTCTACTTCTCCGAGCTTCGCTATATGCGTATACGCTCTGCCGTTGCTCCGCGCATACCCTTCCGCGTCCGCATACACCGTGAACTCGATCCCGTCCGATTTCATTTCGCAACTGTCGAAGTCATAGCTTACGCTGTTCCCGTTGTCTATTAGCGTATGCTTATGCCCCGTTTCGCCGCACTTTATTGCTATGTAGTAATTCGTTGCGTTCCTTACCGCCCCGTAGTGCAGCACATGATTGTCCTCTATATATATCTTGCTTACGTCGTCTATCCCTTTATTCTTGTAGTATACTTTATACTCCTTTTCTTCTTTCTCCAACGTTATTACGTAATCGCCTGCCGGCGCGCTCCCGAAATTTACTTCTATGCTCGGGTTTGTCGTTGCGCCTATCGTCCGCTCTATTGTATTAAACCCTGTCGGGCCTTCTACTTTTATCTTTACCGTGCCGTTCTGTCTGTCCCAGCTTATCCCGGTTTCCGTCACGTCTATAGTCGGTATGCTTTCACCCTCTTTCTCCCATACCGCGTACGCCGTCGTTTCCGTATATAGCTTCGTTTCTTCTCTTAATCTGTACGACAGTCGTTCCCTGTCGTTATACTGACTTATCCACCACCCCTTGAACGTATACCCGTCTCTTGTCGGTATTTCCGTTTCGAACACTCTGTTATCTATTGTTGTTTTCGTTTTTTCCTTTACTTCTCCGCCGTTGCCGTCGAACGTTATTTCGTACTCGTCCGTTCCCGCTACCGCCCATTTCGCGTACAGCGTTATATCCCCTGTTACTCGGTCTTTGCCGAACGCGAAAGCTGTGGTACAGCTTTCGTCCTTATACCACCCGTCGAATCCTCTGTTCGCGTAAGTCGGGTTTGCCGGCTTTTCGATCGTTCTGCCGTTTATTACTTTACTCGGCGCTACCGCGCTGCCGCCGTTGCTCTCGTACGTTACCGTATACTCGATCTTGCGCAGGAACGTATACTCCGCGCCTCCGTACTCTATCTTTACGCTGCCCTCGCCGTACGTGCCTTTTACCGTTACGTCGCTCAGCTCAAGCGTTATTTCACCGTTTTCTTTCAGCGTATACGTGCCGCTCTTTTCGCTGTCTATTCTCAGCGTTGCTTTACATCCCTCGCTCAGCGTAAGTCCGTACTCTTCTCCGCTTGCTCCGTCGCTGTAGTACTCTCCTACTTCCGCGCCGCTCTTATTGTCCTCCGACTCGCTGTTGCTGCCGCCGCAGCCGAGCATGACTGTGCCTATTATGCTTAGCACTGTTACGATCAGTATTGTCAGTATTCTTTTCTTCATTGCCTTATTTTACCTCCGTTTAGGGGATTTAAAAAAAGGACAGCGTAATAATCGCACTGTCCTCATTGACATTTTTTTACTTTATTCGGTTTAAAAAAGTATACCATACCCCTCCCCCGATGTCAAGTGATTTAACTGCATTTTTTATACTGTTACGCATATACTATTTTCGTACTTTTTGTCGCATTTTATGTGTTTTGCGCATATAAAAACGGAGCAAAGCTTACGCCTGCTCCGTTCTCTCGTATTCGCAATATATTTCCGATCGAACTTTTTCGATCACTTCTTCTTTTCGTTAATACGCAAGTCGCTCGGCATGCGCCAATCGCTGCGCGGCGAAAACGATACCGAACCTATCTTAACGCCGTCGGGCATGCACGACCGTTTGAACTGACTGATAAAGAACCTATTATAGAACGTATCGAGCGCTTTTTGTTTTTGCGCTTTATCGGTATCGGGATAAGCCGTGTCGAGCAGGAACTCTATCTTGTCGCGTTTAAACCCGTAGCGACAATAATAATACGTTATAAAATCCAAAAGATCGTACTTGCCGAGAATATCTTCCGTTTTCTGTGCGATCTTACCCTTTTGGGGCGGAAGCAACTCGGGCGAAATTTCGGTATTCAAAATACCGTCCGCCGCCGCTTTTGCCTGACCGCCGAGCCGTTCGCCTTCGTACGCGACAAGACGCTTGACGAGCGTTTTGGGCACGCCGGCATTTACGCCGTACGCCGACATGTGATCGCCGTTATACGTTGCCCATCCGAGCGCAAGCTCGCTGAGATCGCCCGTGCCGACAACAAGTCCGCCCGTCTTGTTGGCGAGATCGAACAACGTCATCGTGCGCGTGCGCGCCTGCGCGTTTTCGTAAACTACGTCCGTATTGTCGTGCTCGATATCGGCAAGATGACTTTTAACGGTATTTTTTACGTCGATCGTCTTTAGCTTTACGCCGAGCGCGTCGCACAGCATAGCGGCATTGCTCTTGGTCTTTTCGGTCGTGCCGAACGCAGGCATTGTCACAGCCGTTATCCTGTCGGGACCGACCGCACGGTGCGCAACCAACAGCGCAAGCGCCGAATCGAGTCCGCCCGAAACGCCGATGACCGCCGTTTTCGCATTGCTCGACTCCATGCGAGTAGCAAGCGCGCGCGCCTGCATAGACAGTATAAGTTCGGCGCGTTCGTTCGCGTTTTCGGTCTGCGGAACAAACGGATACTTATCTACGCTCCGCATAAGCGCGCCCGTCATATTATTTCCCAACTCGAATTCCACGGTAAGGTACTGCTTTTGCGCGTTCTTCATTCCTGCCTTGCGCCGTTCCGTATCGAGCCGTTCCACATCTATATCGCATGTCGCGCGCCCGGCGCAAAACGGCTTGCTTTCCGCCGCTATACTACCGTTTTCGGCGATAATATTATGCGCCGAAAACACCGCGTCGGTCGACGATTCGCCCATGCCGGCGTCGGCATAAACATACGCGCAGCGCTCTCTGCCCGACGCGCTTGCCACAAGCAGTCTTCGATACTCCGCTTTGCCTACTATCTCGTCCGACGCCGAAAGATTTACTATGACCGTCGCTCCCGCGCGGCACATATCGACGCTCGGCGGCAGATCCGACCACAGATCCTCGCAAATTTCACAGCCTATTATCAGATCGCCGCGATCGGCGCACTTAAACAACACGTCGCCCATCGGCGCGGAAAGACTGTCGCAAACCGTGACTCCGTCCTGTTTGGGCGTAAAATACCGCTTTTCGTAAAACTCGCCGTAATTCGGCAAGTCCGTTTTCGGCACGACGCCGAGTATTTTACCGTTAGATACCGCGACCGCACAGTTATAAAGTCTGCCGCGATCGGCTATGGGCGCACCGACAAACGCTATCATATTCGACGGCGTGGCGGCCGCTACGGCTTTGACGGCGGCTACGGCGTCGTCGATAAGCTCGCGCGTAAAAAACAGATCCATTGCCGTATATCCCGTTACGCACAGCTCGGGCAAAACAACTATTTCCGCGCCGCGCGCCGCGCTCGACTTGATACAGTCAGTAATCGCTTTTGCGTTAAACTCGGGATCGCCCACTCTTACGGTAGGCGTAACTGCCTCTACTCGTACAAATCCGTATTTCATGTTTACTCCTTTAAAAATCGGTATGGTCGGTTATTTGTGATACGGTATGCCTTTTATTATTGTTGCCGCGCGGTAAAGCTGTTCGCAAAGAATGAGCCGCGCTATCTGGTGCGGATACGTGGCGCGCCCGAACGATATCCGCCTATCGGATATTTCGCGCACTCTGCCGTCCACGCCCGACGCTCCGCCTATAACGAAAGTTATCTCGTCAAAACGTTCATGTTCCGTCCGCACAAGATCGGCAAGCTCCTCGGACGAAACAACGTCGCCGCCTACATCCAACAACACCGTCGGTTTTACAGCTCTTTTTATTATTTCGTCGCACTCTTTTTTGACCGTAGGCTGTTCGGGTATTTCGACAGTCGTTACGTCGTAAAAGCCTTTCAGCCGTTTAAGATATTCGTTTATTCCGTCGCGGCAGAAAGCTTTGCTCGCCTTGCCCACGCATACTATTTTAATGCGCTTCAATACAAGAACCCCCAAACATAAGTAAATACCGTAGTGAGCAAGCTTACTACTCCCACGGAAACGATTATCATAATATCTCGGGCTTGCGGTTTATACCGTTCGCGCACATAGCCCGAGCCGTACACCTCGCGTTCCATTTCGAGCTGTTTTATACGCTCGGGATCGAACTCGCCGAATAAAATAACGCGTTTTCCCGTCGCGTCGAACGCTGCGTCGTTAAGCGCGGCGCGCTTTTTAGCAATAACGCGTTTGTCCTCGAAGTACAGCATAAGAACAACGAGCGCGGTCAGCAGCAGCGCCGCAAACAGAAAAACCATAAACAGCGCCCAGAACGGCAATCCGTTTATCAGCGTATAGAACTCGCCGAAAACGCTCCAACCGTATTCGGACGCATAGTTAAAAAACACACTGCAAAAATTATTCGTAAAATGCATGAGCATAGCCGGATACAGACTTTTGGTCTTTATCGTCATAAATGCGGCAAGCGCGCCGAAGCATGCGGTGTAAAACACCTGTCTTATATTTTGATGAAACAGTCCGAACACCACGCCGCACAGCACCACGCATCCGAGCGTTTTAAACGTATTCCGCGCAGTAGTAAGCAAGCCGCCGCGCATGCAAAACTCCTCGCACACGGCAGGAAGCAGCGCGGTGAGCGCCACTTCCGCCGCGAAAAACCCGAACACGAATTTTTCTGGCATGGGCGTGGACGACGACGACACCGTATAACCGGTAAACTTAAGCAGTCCCGTCCATGCCGACGAAATGCCGAGCGTTAAAACATATACGGCTATCCCGAGCGGCAACGCCAGCAAAAAATACGGTTTGAACGCACCGCACGACGAAAATTCGAGCGTTTCCGTAACAGTGCGTTTTCCGTAAAACTTATATATACAAAACGGTATGCCGAGAAAAAAAACGAGCTGGGTCGGCAAAGCAAACATAGCGTTTTGCGCTATGTCCGTGCCGTACGACGTGACGGGCACAGCCGCAAAATACACGACAAGCCGCATAAATATTACGCCGAGTATGCACGAACACAGTACGTACGACACCGCTCTGTAATCGCGTTTTAACCAAAGTGGCATCATAGTACGCTCACCGCCAAATTGAAAATAAAGACTATAGCGCAAAGCCCGACGCCGATATAATACATATACGTTCCGTTGCGGTCGCGTTCCGCGCTTATCATGCGGCTTTTGACCGCCTCCGGCGTGTTTTCGTCGCCCGTCGTTACATTCTCATCGTAGTTTTCGCCTATTTCGGATCGCGTTTTATCCGTTCGCTTTGCAAGTCCGAATCCGAAGCGAATAAGCGCGTAAAGCGCGCCGCCGCCGCACACAAACAGTCCGAGCGTAATAAACACAGCCGCCGTTATGTTTTGCGTAAGCCACGCAACGCAGTCGCCGAGCACACCGCCGAACGGGGTAAGTTCCATCACAAGCGCCAAAGCATTGGCTGTTGCGTGCATAAGGATCGACGGGAACAGACGTTCGGACTTGAGCGTCATGTACGCGCCGACAACGCCGAGCGAAAACTGAAACACTACTTGCACGGGGCTCATATGCATGAGCATAAACGCAAGCGCGGACAGCAGTATCGCTTTTGCCGTCGATTTCTTTTGTTTCAGACCGTGCAACAGCACGCCGCGATAAATAGTTTCCTCACACATCGGCGCAAGAAATACAGACGCTATGACTATCATGACCGTAGCCGAAGTCGTGGTAAGGTTTATACTGCCTAATTCGGGATCGAGTTTAAGCGCGTACTGCGTAAAAAAACCGTACCACACGGTAGGAAGATACATTGCTACAAGCAACAGCGCCGCGCCTATAACGGGTACGACCGCCATTGCCGCCCAAAGCGCCTTGCCGTTGTTATTTTTTCCGCCTATCACCGCAAAATCGAACTTGTAATTATTGCGTTTGGTGTAGTAAGCGATAAACGCAAGATTTACTGCCTGAATAAATATCATGAACGCCGTATTGAAATCGCCGTTCTCGGCTATGCCGTCAAACTTTGCGGACAGTGCGGCGGACAGCACGCCGGCAACGGCTTGACAAATAAGCGTAACTATTATCGCGAAAAGATAAAATGTACACGATCCGCAGTAATCGTACGTGCGCGGCGCGGTTTTTTCGGTTTTTTTGCCCATGTTCAGCATACTTCAAACAATCCCGTCATAGCGTTCTGTTCGGCGGCGATAATATTAACGCCGTCTACTCCGGCGTCGGCTATAGCGCGCCGCACCTCGTCGAGCGCGGTCTTGGGCGTATTGTTCTCTTCCGAAAGATGCGCAAGAATAAAATTCTTAACGCCGTGCGCCGCAAGATAAGCGCATGCGCTCGCACAGTCGGCATTGGATAAATGTCCGTGCGACGACGCTATACGCGCCTTTAACATCTGCGTGTAGTGCGGGTTTGCAAACAGCATATCCATATTATGATTTGCCTCGAGCATTACGATATTGCACGAAACAAGCTCGTCGAGCTGATTTTTTTCTATCTTGCCGATATCGGTCATTACGGACACGCGATTAGCCCCGTCGGACAAAACATACCCGAAACACGGCACGTCATGCGACGCCGGCATTGCGATGACGCGCACTGTTCCGGCAAGGTAACTGCGCGGAGCTACCGCCGGCATTACGCCCGTCGCGCGAGCGACTGCCGTCGCGCTTTCTCTTTGACAGATAACGCGTGCCGTCGGATGTTTTTTACAAAAATTTTTAAGCCCGTTTATATGGTCGGAATGCGAATGCGTTATTATTATTTTAATGCCGTCGGGATCCGCACCGAGCACGCTCAGGCATTTTTCGGCGCGCGTTGCGGAAATACCCATATCTATCACGATATCGGTCTTTCCGTCGGAAACGTAACAGCAATTGCCTTTCGAACCGGACGCCAAACTGCAAATCTTCAGGCTCATAAAATTATTATATCATTGAAACTCGGTAAAAGCAAGTGAATTTTGTTGCGATTGAACGTGCGAATATGATATAATAAAGAAAGCATGAGATATATAGATCCAAACACAGTCCGTTCGGAATTGGTAAAGCTCATTACCGAAAGCCTTACCGTACCCGATAAATCAGTGACGGCGGCGCTTAAAAATTTAGCTACGCCCGTCGCGCTCGAACGCACCGCGGCGCAACTGATAGTCGAGAACAACGAAATAGCCGAGCGCGAAAAACTGTACTGCTGTCAAGACACGGGTCAAGCGCTGTTCTTTGTAAAGCTCGGCGAAGAGGTAAGCTGTTCGGGGCTTACCGACGCCATACAGACCGCAGTTCGCGCCGCATATACGACCGCGCGCAAGTCGGTTGCCGATCCCCTGACCAGATCTAACACGGGCGACAACACGCCTGCGATAATCGAAACGGAACTCGTTAAAGGCGATACGCTCGAAATTACATACCTTGCCAAAGGCGCCGGCAGCGAAAACATGTCTAAGCTGTACATGCTCACCCCTGCCGACGGTACCGACGGGATCATTCGTTCGGTCGTCGACGCAGTCGAAAAGGGCGGACGCAACGCCTGCCCTCCGCTCGTCGTAGGCGTGGGTATCGGCGGCGTTACCGAAACGGCTTGCACGCTCAGCAAACGCGCACTTCTCCGCAAGATCGGGGTCAATAACGCACGCGAGGACGTTGCCGCGCTCGAAACAACGCTGCTCGAAAAAATCAATGCGCTCGGTATAGGCGTAGCGGCGCTCGGCGGCATTGCCACCGCGCTCGCCGTCAATATAGAAGTCGCGCCCACCCATATAGGCATGTTGCCCGTTGCGGTTAATCTTCAATGCCACAGCTTAAGACACGGGACGGTGAAATTGTGACTGACGGAAAGATAATAAAACTCGACTTGCCCCCCGATCGGTCGGCGCTCTCGGCGCTTAAGGTCGGCGATGCGGTATCCGTAAACGGCATAGTATATACGGCGCGAGATCAGGCGCACAAGCGTATTTGCGCGGCGATCGAAAACGGCGAAAAACTCCCGTTCGACCTTAACAATGCCGCAATATATTACTGCGGACCTACGCCTGCAATCGAAGGGTGCATTATCGGAAGTTGCGGACCTACGACAAGCGGACGCATGGACGCATACACGCCGACGCTTATAGCGCACGGACTTAAAGTCATGATCGGCAAGGGCGTGCGCAACGCCGAAGTGCAAAAAGCAATACGCAACGGCGGCGCTGTATATCTTACCGCAATAGGCGGCGCGGCGGCGCTGTACCAAAGCAGAGTCATATCATGCGAACTTATAGCCTACCCCGATCTCGGTTGCGAATCGGTATATAAACTCGAAGTACGAGATTTTCCGGCTGTAGTGTCGGTAATATAACGTTATACGGCGCGGAAAATCCCTTGTAAACAAGATATAAAACAATCAGCCTTATATAAAACAATCAACCTTTTAAGCAAGGTCATATATATAATCATAAGGAGAACTCCATGAACAAGAAGACAGTAAAGAACCTCGCCAAAGCCGTCGTAAACGTCGGCATAAACGTACAGCCGAACGAAGAAGTGTACGTGCTTAGCTCCGTAAACGCTTTGGACATAACGCGCGAAATCGTGGAAGCTTGCTACAAGCGCGGCGCGAAACGCGTTATCGTCAAATACCGCGACGATAAGCTCGACGCGCTCGATTACGAATACCAGACCGCGGAAACGCTTACCGATAAACCGAAATTCGTATACGACGAGCGCAATTACTTCGCGGACGTAGACGGCTGCGTCATAAATATTCTGTGCAGCGATCCCAACGGATTAAAGGATGCGGACGCAGCCAAGATTACGGCGTCCAAGCGCGCCGACAAAAACGGACTTATGCCCTATTACGATAAAGCCATGGCGCATAAGATAAAGTGGTCGATAATCGCCTATCCTCATCCCGAATGGGCGAAGATAATGTTCCCCGACCTGAGCGAAAAAGAAGCGTACAAAAAACTCGGTAAATACATCGCCAAAACGTCGCGCGTAGATAACGACGATCCAGAGGCGGCATGGAAAAAACACAACGCGGAGCTTTTCACTCGCAGCGAAAAATTAAACGCCGCCAACATTAAACGCATGCACTACAAAAACAAGCTCGGCACCGATCTGTATGTAGGTCTGCCCGAAAACTATATTTTCGCAGGCGGCGGAGAGGACTGCAACGGCGTTTTGTTCAACCCCAATATTCCCACCGAAGAAGTATTTTCAGCACCCGATTGCAATAACATCGACGGCGTTATAAAGGCGTCCATGCCGTTGTGCTATAACGGAAAAATAATAAACGACATTGTGTTAAAGCTCGAGCACGGACGTATCGTCGAATATTCGGCAAGTTCCAACGAGGACGTTTTAAAAGGCATTATCGAAACCGACGAAGGCAGCCGCAGTCTCGGAGAGATCGCGCTTGTTCCGTACGATTCGCCTATAAGCAAGCTCCGCACTTTATTCTACGAAACGCTGTTCGACGAGAACGCAAGCTGCCACTTCGCCATAGGTCAGGCATACCCGACTTGCATACGCGGCGGCGGCGATATGAGCAAGGACGAACTGAAAAAACGCGGCATAAACGATTCGGGCGTGCATGTGGATTTCATGGTCGGCACAAAAGACCTCGAAATAACCGCAGAAACTCACGACGGAAAAACGCTTGTCGTATTCAAAGACGGCAACTTTACCAAAGACTTCGAATAATAAATTTAATCTTTGAGAAAAGTCAAGAAAATTCAAACAGCCTTTCCGCTATGAAAAGGCTGTTTTCTTTTTAATAAAAATCTTTTTCGCTTATACGACAAACATTTAATCGACCGAATACAGAATGGAAATTAGCTTGTCGCCGCTGTATTCTTTCCAGAATTCTATACTGTAATACCCTGTATTAACTATTATAATATTTCTGTCATTTCCGCCGCCGTCTTTAACTCCGCCCGTTTGAACCGGTTCGCCGTATTTTGCTTTAATATAATTGTATCCGTAACCTATACTTCCCGATCTGACTTTTATAATATCGCCCTCTTGCAAATAGATTCTGTCAAGCTTGTAGCAGTTATTATCGGTTGTAGCAAATACATACCCGTTATCCCAATCAAAAGATTCCATGTCCTTAGCTGCGAACTGTCCTGTCAGATATACTTTCAAAGTATCTGTTACGGCGTCATACGCAAATCCGGCATTAGGATCTTGCGACACATCGGGAGTTCCGCTTATCCACATAACTTTTGTATAATAATTATAGTAGAAACTGTATGTTCCGGCAGGCAATGTAAACTTGCCGTTTGCGGCACTTCCGAGCGTACATGCAGGATTCAAAGTTGCGTCTGCGTCTATAGCTCCACCGTATCTTACGGTAAGAACGGTTTTTTCGGCAAGCTCGATATCGATGATAGTCATAACCTCGTTAAAGCCGTTGTCGTTATTTACGAATGGCGCAAGCAAATCGCTGTCGCTATATATTCCGTCACCGTCCGTCAATTGCGATTCTATTCTTTTACCCACACACGCTATCCAAAGATTGTCGCCGCTCGTGACCGACGTATCCAAATAGAAATTAAATGTGTCGCCGTCGGCATCGTTCTCGAGCGTAATGGTATCGCCGTTTACGGTAAACATATCTTTCGCACTGCCGACACCCGACTTAACGGATATTCTCGACCAATCGCTCGCCGTTCTGAATCTTACCGCCACGCCGACTTTGAGCGTAACGTTGTTCGCGATAAGCTCTTTATCGTCCGCTTCGTTTGCAAGCAGCTCGCTTATGAGCGTATCGCCCGAGTAAATGCCGGCAACATAGATTTTTACGGTCCACTGAGCTTTTATCGTGATATCGCTTGTTATAACGCTGTCGAAATCGTACGCAACGTCGTTCACCGTCCAACCGACAAACTCGTAATTTTCGCGTACGGGATCGGCAGGTCTTGCAACCGTATTGCCGTGTCCGACAAGAACTTCCCCCTCGGTATCCGCCGCAAGCACGCCGCCGTTCGCGTCAAACGTTACGGTATATTCGATCGCTTCGAATATCGCGTACAGCTTGATCTCCGTTCCGTCGAAATCGTCTATCGACAACGATGATTTTTTGTCGCCGCCCTCGCCTGCGGTAAACCAGCCGACAAAAGCAAAACCGTACTTAGTCGCGTCTTTAAGCGTTACCGTCCCGTCGGATACAGTATACTTATCGGGGTTAGCGGCGTCGTTTATCCCGTCGTTCAGGATATACGTTATCGTGTATTCCGTTTCGGTAAGCTTGGCAAAAATGTTGGTATTGCTCGAAACAAGTTCGTCGAAATCGAATACGGTCAGCAATGCGCTGTCTTTATACCAACCGCCGAAATCATAGCCTTTGAGCTCGGGAACATAGCTCGCTATCTTACTGCCTTCTTCTACGCTTATTTCTCTCAACACGCTGCTGCCGTTAAGAAATTTAACAGTATACTTGTTCTTATCAGTCCATTGCGCCACAAGCGTGATGTCGCCTTTTACGGGCGACGCAAAATCGTACGGTTCGCCGTCGAGCGTCCAACCGACGAAATTCAGCCCGCTCTTCGTCGGGTCTATAGTCGGCTTTGACGCGGACGACAAGTATTCTACTTTTTGCGAGGCGGGGCGCGGTTCGCCGCCGTCGGTATCGAACTGCACGGTATACTCGTTAGAATAGCGCGCGTAAACGGTAAGCGTATTGTCCGCGCCTATCGCTCTTACCATAGCTTCGGTTATCTCAGTCACTTCGTTTCCGCCAGTAGCCGCGTCGAACCAACCGATAAAGTAATATCCCTCGGTAGTAACAGTCACTTCGTGCAACGTTATATCGCCGTAATTTTCCACGGTAAACCGTATGTCGCTCGTTTGAACGCTGCCGTGCTCGCCCGTGCCGTATGCAAGCGCATAGCTTACGGGCGTAAAATGCGCTACAAGCAAATAGTCTTGAGTGATCGGCGTATTGGCAAGATCGAATAAGACGTCGTTATAATACCAACCGTCGAAAGTATAACCGAACTTACTCGTAACGGGAACGTTATTCACGGTCGTTCCGTCTTCTATGTTAACTATAGGGAAGACGCTCTTATCGCCGCCGTTGATATCGAAATCTATCTTGTGCTTGGGTAATTCCTGCTGCGGCGCGTTTACGGTAATATCGAACGTCGCGGTTTTGGAAATATCCGCTTTGTATGTAACGGTCACCGTAACCGTGCCGCTCCTGCTCATGTCGGGCGAAGAAACGTTATACTCGTCGGCAACGATATCTTCTTTATCGCCGTTGTCGTATACCGCGCTTACCTGCAAGCCCGTTACGTCAAACGTATCGCCTACCGTATATGTAAGCTTTGTAGGTAACGTCTTTATCTCTATGCCCGTAAGTTCTTTTTGCGTAACGGGCGGTTCATCGGGATCGGTCGGTTCTGTCGGTTCTGTCGGGTCGGGAACGTCCGGCTCGGTCGTTCCGCCCGTTGTCTGCCACTGCGCGTAAACAGTAGTATCGGCGCTTATCGCGGTCGTAAAATCGAACCGAGCCGAGCTTTCCGCCGCAGCGACAGTCCATGCCGAAAACGCGAAACCGTCGCGCGTAGGATCGATGGGTTTGGCAACCGTATGTCCCGATACGACGGCATCGGTTTTGTATGTGCCGCCGTTCGGCGCTGCGTCGTAATTATAAGCGAACGTGACCGAATATTTAATATCGATCGGTTCGTCCGGA
>Ga0137307_101088_pt1 | contig 27145 bp, 20 predicted proteins | sample NAcewD2O_March_2_FD_97180 | JGI IMG/M metagenome (GOLD analysis project Ga0137307, IMG submission 97180) | Mouse cecal microbial communities from Vienna, Austria - N-Acetylglucosamine amended D2O_March | ecosystem: Host-associated > Mammals > Digestive system > Large intestine > Cecum | place... | reverse complement strand
TTCTCGTCCATATACACCTGCTCGACGACCTTGCGCGCACGCATTATGTCGGCCGGCGTGATGACCCTCTCCACGGCGGGCATGCCCTCGCCCGAAAGGTTCATGCGGATGATGTCGAGCTCCTCCATGCGCTTGGGGTAGGATATCTTGGCTTTGAGCATGAAGCGGTCTACCTGCGCCTCGGGCAGCGGATAGGTGCCCTCCTGCTCCAACGGGTTCTGCGTGGCCAGCACCAGAAACGGCTCGGGCAGCGGATAGGTCTCGTCGCCGATAGTTACCTGATGCTCCTGCATCGCCTCCAACAGCGCCGACTGCACCTTGGCCGGGGCGCGGTTGATCTCGTCGGCCAGAATGAAGTTGGCGAATACGGGGCCCTTGCGCACCGTAAAATCCTCGTTCTTCTGCGAATAGATCAGCGTACCCAGCAGGTCGGCCGGCAGCAGGTCGGGCGTGAACTGTATGCGGGCGAAATCGGCGTCGACGGCCTTCGCCAGCGTCGTTATGGCCAGTGTCTTGGCCAGTCCTGGCACGCCTTCAAGCAGGATGTGTCCGTCCGACAGCAGTCCTATAAGCAACGTGTCGACCAGATGACTCTGACCGACGATGACGCGTTTGATTTGCGCACGCAGCGTGTCGACAAATACGCTCTGGCTCTCGATATGTTCGTTAAGCTCCTTGATGTTAATCACTTCCATTCAGAAATATATTTTGTTTATCATTCTTCCACTACCACATGACGGACACGGCGTCGAACGGCCGGCCGTCGCGCACCCGCGCAGGCAAAGCTAAAACGCTCGCACGAGCAAAGTTATTGCAAAATTAGGAAATTTTTCAGTCAAATATTTCATAAAAGCGTTTTTCGTGTCTAATTTTGTCCCTAATTAATACATATATACGGTGCAGGATTTACTTACAGGACTCAACGACGCTCAGCGGCAGGCCGTTACCGACTTCCGCGGAGCCTCGCTCATCATAGCCGGCGCGGGGTCGGGCAAGACGCGCGTGCTCACTTCGCGCATAGCCTACATGCTCGAACAGGGTGTCGACCCGCATTCGATTCTGGCTCTTACATTTACCAACAAGGCTGCGGCCGAGATGCGTCAGCGTATCGAGCAGATCGTCGGCAGCAGCGCGCGTTATATACGCATGGGTACGTTCCACTCGGTCTTCGCCCGCATTCTGCGCGAGAACGCCGAGCTGCTGGGATACCCGCAGACCTTTACCATATACGAGCCCAACGATGTCAAGAACCTCATCAAGACAATCGTAAAGGAGCTCAACCTGCCCGACGAGAAGTACAAGCCGGGGCCGATAGCCTCGCGCATATCCATGGCCAAGAACTGTCTGGTCACATCGGGCGCCTACATCGCCAATACGATCTACGCCGCCGAAGACAGGCAGGCGCAGCGGCCCGAAACGGGCAACATATACAATCTCTACTGCCAGCGCGCCAAGCGCAACGGCGCCATGGACTTCGACGATCTGCTGTTGCAGACGAGCATCCTGCTGAGAGACTTTCCGGAAGTTACGGAGCGCTACCAGCAGTTGTTCGAGTATATTCTGGTGGACGAGTATCAGGACACCAACTATGCGCAGTACAACATCATACGCCGACTGTCGCAGCTGCACGGCAATATATGCGTCGTGGGCGACGACGCGCAGAGCATCTATTCGTTCCGCGGTGCCAAGATCGAGAACATACTCTCGTTCCGCAACGACTATCCCGGCGCGCACGTCTACAAGCTCGAACAGAACTACCGCTCGACGCAGACTATCGTCGACGCCGCCAACTCGCTCATAGCCCACAACTCGCGCCGCATGAAGAAGACCTGCTTCTCGGCCGGCGACAAGGGCGAGAAGATCCGTCTCGTGAAGGCCTACACCGACCGCGAGGAGGCCGAAATGGTCGTCTCGGCCATACGCGACAAGATACGCTCCTCGGGCGACGAGTGGAGCGACGTGGCCGTGCTGTACCGCACCAACGCCCAGTCGCAGAGCATCGAGGAGGCGCTGCGGCGCAAGGGCGTGCCCTACCGCATATACAAGGGCAACTCGTTCTTCGACCACAAGGAGATACGCGACATGCTGGGCTATATTCGCCTGGTGATAAACCCTCGCGACGACGAGGCCTTCAAGCGTATCGTCAACTACCCTGCCCGTGGCATAGGCGACACGACGGTCATGCGCATAGCGCAGGCGGCCGCGGCACGCGGCGTGTCGATGTGGGAGGCGGTCGACGAGCTGACCTCGCAGCCTGCCTCCGACGCCGTGGAGCGCACCATAGCGCGCAAGGTCGCCGACTTCGTATCGATGATTCGTTCGCTGGCCTCGCTGCGCAGCGAAAAGGGGCTCTACGACTTCGGCATGGAGGTGGCCTCGCGCTCGGGCATGCTCACGGCTCTGCGTGCCGAGAACACCCCCGAATCGGCCTCGGCCATAGACAATATCGAGGAGCTGCTCAACACGATGCAGGCCTTCGCCGAGCAGCGCGACGCCGAGATACGCGCCGGCGACCGCGAGCCGTTCGAGACGGCCACCGTCGACGAGTGGTTGCAGAGCGTCATGCTGCTGACCGACCAGGACAACTCCGACGATGCCGACCAGAGCAAGGTCACGCTTATGACCGTACACTCGGCCAAGGGACTCGAATACAAGTACGTATATATAGTCGGCATGGAGGACAACCTCTTTCCCTCGCAAATGGCAGTCGAGTCGGTCGAGGGGTTGGAGGAGGAGCGGCGTCTGTTCTACGTGGCTCTGACGCGCGCCAAGAGCGAAGCCATGCTCTCCTATGCCGAGATGCGTTTCCGCTGGGGTCAGACCGAGTTCACGCGTCCGAGCCGCTTTCTGTCGGAGATCGACCCGGTGTTCATCGACTCCGAAGTAGGCGACGAGGAGCTGCGCCCCAAAAACCGCTGGGACGACATGCTGCGTCGCGGCGGCGATGAGGACAAACGCGAATCGGCAGCCGAGCGCATGCGGCGCCACTACGACGTACGCTACCGCAACAGCCGCAGCGCCGAGCCCCGCAACGCCGCTGCCGGAGCGGCCGAGCGCAAGCCGATGCGCCCCTCGCCCGAGATCGTATCCCAGCCGCGGCCTATCGACCCGACGCGCGCAGGCATGCGCAGCGTCGGCATACGCCCCACCGAGCAGGGCGGCATAAGCTCCCAGCCCGCCGGCAGCTGCGCCTATGCCGTCTCGGAGCGCGTCTCGCACCCCAAGTTCGGCGCAGGCACCGTCGTGCGCATCGAGCAGCTAACCACCGACCACAAGGTCGTAGTCTCGTTCGACGAGTGGGGAGAGAAGACCCTGCTGGCCAAATTCGCCAAACTAACCAAACTATAACCCGATGACCACACCACAGAGATACGCCGCCGTCGTAGAGTACTTCTCGAAGGCGATGCCCGTGGCCGAGAGCGAGTTGGAGTATACCGACCCCTTTCAGCTGTTAGTGGCCGTGATACTCTCGGCGCAGTGCACCGACAAGCGGGTCAACATGACCACGCCCGCACTCTTCGCGGCCTTTCCCACGGCAGAGGCCATGGCCGCCGCAACGGCCGAGGAGATATACCCCTATATCCGCAGCATATCCTACCCCAACAACAAGGCGAAGAACCTGGCCGGCATGGCACGCATGCTCGTGGCGGAGTTCGGCGGCGTGGTCCCGAGCGATCTCGATCAGCTGCAACGCCTGCCGGGCGTAGGCCGCAAGACGGCCAATGTCGTCGGAGCCGTAATTTGGCAGAAGGAGGTTATGCCGGTCGACACGCACGTATTCCGCGTGGCGGCGCGCATAGGCCTCAGCCGCAATGCCAAGACGCCGTTGCAGACCGAGTTGCAGCTCGAAAAGGGCTTTCCGAAACATCTGCTGCCCATAGCGCACCACTGGCTCATACTGCACGGCCGCTACGTCTGCACGGCACGCGCGCCCAAGTGCGGCGACTGCGGCATAGCCGACATATGCGCCTACCGCACGAACAAAGACAAGACAGCCAAGCCATGACCGCAACCCTAAGATACGTCGCCACAGCTGCCGCACTGCTCCTTTCAGCCGCATGCGGCAAGTCGCCCTCGATCGACCGCAACAGCACCCAAGGCGGCTCGTCGAGCGAGATCATCGCATATATCGACATGCGCCTTGCAGGCGAATACTACTGGCTCGACGAGGTGCGCGCCAAGCAGAAGCGCTTTGACCGCTCGCTGCCCTTCGACAAGTATCTGCGGCAGTCGCTGCTGTCGCTTACGACCAACACCGACGACGGCTATATCAACTCGTCGGGCACACGCACGCCCTACTCCTACATACGCAAGATTGCCGACGGCACGCGCGCCGAGGGCTCGGCCGCAGGCTTCGGCATCGAGCTGTGCAGCACGGTTCTGGTAACCGACAACGACAAGCTGCTCTTCACGGTGGAGTATGTCTACGAAGACTCGCCGGCAGCCGAGGCGGGGCTGCGCCGCGCCGACATCATCTCGGGCTGCGACGGCCGGCCGGTCGACCGCAACAACTACGCGGAGCTGTATGCCGCGCTGCAAGGCTCCTCGCGCGAGTCGATGTCGATAACCGTCCTGCACACCGGCAGCGACCGGACATCTACCGTAACGCTGCACCGCGACACCTACCGCGAGAATCCCGTTCTCTGCTGCAAGACGATCGACTCGCCCGCGACAGGCAGGCGCGTAGGCTATCTGGCATACGCGTCTTTCGACTCGGGCTTCGAGCAGCAGCTATCAGACGCGCTCGACTATCTGGCCGCACAGCGCCTCGACGATATGATACTCGATCTGAGGTGCAACGGCGGAGGTTCGGTCTCGACCAGCACCATGCTCGCGAGCCGGCTGCTCGGAGCGCGCTACGAGGGTCAGGTATACGCCGAGCTGCGCCGCAACCCGCTCAATACGGCCGACCCCTCGCCGACGATATGCCGCATAGCCAAGACCGACCGTCCGCTCGACATCGAGCGGCTCACGGTCATCGCCTCCGACGCCACGGCCTCGGCGAGCGAGATGCTCGTGGTAGGCCTGCGCGGTCTGGGCATCGACGTGAAGCTGGTCGGTACGCGCACACGCGGCAAGAACTGCGGCATGGATGTCACGCGGCGCACCGTGGGCGGCGTGCAGTACGAGTATGCACCCGTCACATTCCTCAACTTCAACGCCGAAGGCTTCAACGACTACGGCGGCGGCCTGCTGCCCGACGTAGATGTCAGGAGCGGCCTGGGCGACGCCTCGCAGCGCTACTACCCGCTGGCCACGGCCGACTGGGGCGATGCCGAGGGAGACATCGCGCTGCGTGCCGCGCTGCAACTCGCCGACGGCATCGACCCTGCCCGCACGTCACTGCCCCGGCGCACATCTTACCCGGCACACACCCGGACCGTAACGCTCTCTTACGACGAGCCTCGCATGACGCTTACGCCCGAAGAGCGCCGCTCGTTCGACGACTGAATATTACCAACAAAATATTGAACATTATGCCTGTAAAACTTCTGAAAACCGTCCTGCTATGCGCCGTCGCGCTCGCTCCGTCGCTCGCCGAGGCACAGCAGAGACCTGTCTATCTCGACACCTCCGCCCGAATCGAGGAGCGCATCGAGGACGCACTGTCGAGAATGACGCTCGACGAAAAGATAGCCATGATCCACGCCCAGTCGAAATTCTCGTCGCCCGGCGTGCCGCGTCTGGGCATCCCCGAGCTGTGGTGCACCGACGGCCCGCACGGCATACGTCCCGAGGTGCTGTGGGACGAGTGGGAGCAGGCCGGCTGGACCAACGACTCGTGCACGGCCTATCCCGCGCTCACGGCCCTGGCCGCGACTTGGAACCGCGACATGGCGGCGCTCTACGGCCGCTCGATAGGCGCCGAGGCGCGCTACCGCGAGAAGGACGTGCTGCTCGGCCCCGGCGTCAACATATACCGCACGCCTCTCGGAGGCCGCAACTTCGAGTACATGGGCGAGGACCCCTACCTTGCCGGCGAGATGGCCGTGCCCTACATCCGCGAGGTACAGAAGCAGGGCGTGGCCGCCTGCGTCAAGCACTATGCGCTCAACAACGAGGAGACGCACCGCCACACGGTCGACATCGATCTCGACGACCGCGCGCTCTACGAGATATACCTGCCCGCATTCCGCAAGGCCGTCGTCGAAGGCGGCGCATGGAGCATCATGGGATCGTACAACCTCTACCGCGGCGTGCACGGCTGCCATAACGACCGTCTGCTCAACCACATACTCAAAGGCGAATGGGGCTTCGACGGCGCCGTCGTATCGGACTGGGGCGGCACCCACTCGACCGACGAGGCCGTCACGGGAGGTCTCGACATCGAATACGGCACATGGACCGACGGCCTTACCGAAGGTGCCGGCAACGCCTACGACGAATACTTCATGGCCACGCCCTACCGCGACGCCATACTCGCGGGACGCCTGACCGAGCGCGAGCTCGACGACAAGGTGCGACGCGTGCTGCGCCTCATATTCCGCACGGCGATGAATACCGACAAGCCCTTCGGCGCGATGTGCAGCGAGGAGCAGACCGCAGCCGCACGCCGCATCGGCGGCGAGGGCATCGTACTGCTGCGCAACGAGCGCGGCACGCTGCCGATATCATCGCGCCGCGGCATCCGCATAGCCGTCATAGGCGAGAATGCCGTCAAGATGATGACCGTAGGCGGCGGCTCGTCGTCGTTGAAGGTCAAGCACGAGTGTTCGCCGTTGGAGGGCATTGCCGCCCGTGCCGCCGCCTGCGGCGCCGAAGTGGTATACGCCCGCGGATACGTAGGCGACACCACGGGCAGCTACAACGGTGTCGAAACGGGGCAGAATCTCGCCGACAGCCGCTCCGAGCAGGAGCTTATAGCCGAAGCCGTCGAGGCCGCCCGCAACGCCGACTACACGATCTTCGTCGGCGGACTCAACAAGAGCGCCAATCAGGACTCGGAGGGCACCGACCGTCTGTCGCTCGACCTGCCCTACGGTCAGGATCGTGTGATAGAGGCGCTGGCCGGAGCGACCGACCGTCTGGTCGTAGCGCTCGTTAGCGGCAACGCCGTCGCTATGCCGTGGGTGGGTGGCGCCGATGCCATAGTCCAGACATGGTATCTGGGCTCGGAGGCGGGCAACGCCCTGGCCGACGTGCTCTTCGGCGACGTGACGCCGAGCGGCAAGCTGCCGTTCACATTCCCCGTGCGTTTGCAGGACGTGCCTGCGCACGCGCTTTCGGCCAAGTTCCCCAACGACGGCAAGACATACTACCACGAGGGAATCTTCGTCGGCTACCGCGGCTACGAGCATAACGGCACCGAGGTGCTGTTCCCCTTCGGTCACGGTCTGAGCTACACGACATTCGAATACGGCAAGCTGCGCGCCGACCGCAAGAGCATAGGCGCCGGCGAGACGCTCACGCTCTCGATCGACATTACAAACACGGGCGGGCGCCGCGGCTCCGAGGTCGTACAGCTCTACATAGCCGATCCGCAGTCGTCGCTGCCGCGCCCCGTAAAGGAGTTGAAGGGCTTCGAGAAGATATCGCTCGAACCGGGACAGACTCGCACCGTGACCTTTACCGTCGACAGCTCGGCTTTGAGCTACTACGACGACAGAAAGGGGGAATGGGTGGCCGAGAGCGGCGAGTTCGAAGCTCTCGCAGGATCCTCGTCGGCCGATATCCGCGCCCGCGCTAAGTTCCGTCTGAAATAGCGAACCGGAAGCCTCATAAGACTCGGGATAGTGTATATGATGTCCGAATGTTATAGCACCCCGGGTCGTGGATACCCTGCTTGACCGTAGTATAAGCCTGCCGGTCGTTGCTACGGCTGACGCCGTTATGGGAGAGAACCTCCCTGCACCTCGGGTCGTGTATACCTTGCTCGGCCAGCGTATAAGCCTGCCGGTCGTTGCTACGGCTGACGCCGTTATACAAATCTGACCCCACCCCAACCCCTCCCTCGGGAGGGGTTTTTGTCGCGCGCCGTGCGCGCTCCGAGTAGAGCCCGGATGCAAAAAGCATTACCCGGGTAGGGCTTGGTAGCAGGTATATGCTACCACGATATTATATATCCGGCAGCGACTGCGACCGTTGCGTCGTCATACAATCCTGACCACACCGTAAAGCCCCTCCCGAGGGTGTGGCTTTTTCTCGAACGCACTGCTCGCTTCGGGTGGAGCCCCGACGCCAATAGCATCTCTCCGTATACAAATATATCATAGGCACAGAAAACCGATCCCCGATATCCGGCCCCAGCAAGATGCTGGCAGCATAAACCGAAATATCACGAACGGAGTTCGGCGCAAGGGCACCTCCGGCATCCTACCGGAACAAGATAGGGTCAACCGAATTATGAAAAGCTAATCGAAACGGGCACCGACACAAAAAGCAAATCCCCGCCGAAATATCTTTCGACGGGGATTGTGCCCAGGATAGGACTCGAACCTACATGCCGTTAAGCACTCGCACCTGAAACGAGCGCGTCTACCATTTCGCCACCTGGGCATCGTTTCGTGGGACAAAAGTAGTGTTTTTTTTCAAAATTTCGTACATTTGTCTCAAATTTATTGCAAAAAATTTGAACCGGCATCCGTGCCGGCCGGCACACACCGACATAAAACACTGTATATAATGAAGTTGAGTAACACCCCCACGTCATACAAAATCGCCCTCTGGGTCGTAGCCCTGGTAGCCATCGACCAGATCGTCAAACTGCTCGTGCACTATAATATTCCGCTCGGCGGCCAGATCGAGGTCTTCGACTGGTTCCGTCTGTGCCATATCGAGAACAACGGATTCGCATTCGGCATGCAGCTCTCGTCGGGCGGCAGCATCGACTGGGGCAAGATCGTCCTGAGCGTATTCCGCCTTGCGATGATCGGCCTTGTGATATACGGCATCCGTTATCTGCTGCGCAAGCCTGACGCCCCGAAAGGCGTGCTGGCAGGCGCGACGCTGATTCTGGCGGGCGCGATAGGCAACATGGCCGACAGCACGTTTTACGGACTGCTGTTTGACGAGCAGAACGCGGGCTTTCTGACGGGCAAGGTGGTCGACATGTTCTACTTCCCGCTGTTCAAGTGGGAGAGCGTTCCGTCGATGCTCCGCTTTCTGGTCAGCTCCGACGGCTATTTCTTCGGTGCGGTGTTCAACGTCGCCGACGCCTACATCTCGGTAGCGGTCGTATATCTGTTGATATTCCAGTACAAGTTCTTCAAATAACAGCACTGCGACAAAACTGAAAAAGGCAGCCCGCGACCGTGCGTGCTGCCTTTTTTTCAGTGCAGAAGCATGAGGCAAGCTACTCCAACGCCTCGGCTACGCGTTTGAGATAATCGACTATCGGCAGATGCTGCGGGCAGCTCTGCTCGCACTTGCGGCAGCCGATGCACTCCGAGGCGCGGCCGTGGGTCGCGACAAGGTTATAGTAGTAGGTCTTCTGTATCGAAAAACCCTTGTTGACCGCCTGGCGCTCGGCATTGTAGAGGGCGAAGCAGTCGGGTATGGCGATGTTTTTAGGACAGCCGTCGACACAATAACGGCACGCCGTACACTGTATGGCTATCGCGCTACGCATGATGTCGACCACGCTCCCGACAGCCCGACACTCGGCCTCGGACAGCGGCTCGAAGCGCTCCATGAACGAAATGTTGTCGTCCAACTGCTCGGGCGACGACATACCGCTTAGCACCGTCATGACACCCTCCAACGACGCGGCGTAGCGTATTCCCCACGATGCGGGCGACAGGTCGGGACGCACCCCGCGCAGAATACTCTCGGCCTCGGCCGGCAGCGCGGCGAGCGTGCCCCCTTTGAGCGGCTCCATAACGACGATCGGCTTGCCGTGGCGCCGCGCCACTTCGTAGCACTTGCGCGACTGGATCGTCTCGTTCTCCCAGTCGAGATAGTTGATCTGCAACTGCACGAACTCCGTCTCGGGATGCTCCGTGAGGATGCGGTCGAGAAGCTCGGCCGAATCGTGGAACGAGAATCCGATATGACGTATCCTGCCCTCGGCCTTCATGCGCGCGACGAAGCCGAAGCTGTCGAAGCGCTCCACCTTGCGGTAGTTGCCCACGCCGAGGTTGTGCAGCAGATAGTAGTCGAAAAAGTCGACGCCGCACTTGGCCAGCTGCTCGTCGAAGATGCGCTCTTGGTCGCCCTCCTCTTTGAGAAACATCGTCGGCAGCTTCGAGGCCAGCGTATACTCGTCGCGGCGGTGGCGCCGCACCAGAGCCTCGCGCACCACCTCCTCGCTATGGAAGTCGTGATACATGTATGCCGTATCGAAATAGGTAAAGCCCCGCTCGATGAAGCGGTCGAACATACGCTCCACGGCAGCCATGTCGACGGCACGCTGATCGGCAGCGTCGGCCAGCGGCAGACGCATGCACCCGAAACCCAATTTTTTCGTCATGGCACTCTATTTACGCAACAGATATCTTATTACCGCCCAGCCTGCGACCACCTGCAAGGCCATGCCCCACGCACCGATGCGGACATCCTGCAATGCGGCTGCGGCCGAACCCGTCCACGCCCATTCGAAGAGCGAGCCCAGGCTCTGGTAGAATATCACGACCAGCGCCAGCAGCGGCATCGACACGCGGCCGAAGCGCGATGCCGCGTAGCCCGCGGCGAGCGCCAGCAGCGTCGACTTGCAGAGGATGACGGGCAGCGCCCCGACGGCAGGCATGCCGAACAGCAGCGAGTTGAGCATCGGCGATATGAGTGCCGTCAGCAGCCCCGCACGCCAACCGTACTTGTAGGCGCCCACAAGCGTAAAGAAGTATATCGGCAGAAAGCGCACTCCGCCCCCGGGCAGCAGATGCAGCAGTTGCGGCAGGATGATGTTACCGGCGACGAAAGCCGCGGCGGCGAGCCACGTTCTGACATCGCCCAACTCCAATCGGTAGAGTTTAAGTTCAGTAGTTTTCATTATCATACGTTATTAAAGTGTGTTCTTCTTACAGCAATCCGTCGAACGGGCATCTCCGGCAGGCCGTTTTACCGCCCCTCCGCCCGGCATGGCCAAGCCGTCCGCACAGAGTCCGCACTGCGGCTCCTATCGTTAAAAATGTACGTTCGCTCCGCCGAAGACCGTAGCGCGCGGCATCGGGTATCCGGCATTTATCTCGTATCGCACGGCCAGCAGGTTCTCGCCGCGCACCCATAAATCTACTCTGCGTGCCACACGCAGCGACGCGCGCACGTTCCACAGGACGAAGTGCTCGGTAGCGGCAGGCGACACCGAGGTATAGAGCCCCGCTATGTACTGCACGCCCGACGACACCGACCAGCGCCCCTTCGAAAAGCCGGCTCCGACATGCAGCTTGTGCTCGGGTGCGGCGATAACGGGGTGCTCCATGTGCAGAAAGCCGTAGTTGGCATCGACCGACCACGCGTCGCTTACGCGCCATGCCGCCTGCACCTCGACGCCGCAATTCTCCACACGCCCCGAATTTTGGTTGAGCATGCCGCTGCCAGAGGGGTTGGGCAGCGTCTGTATAAGGTTCTTGCCGTCGATATAGAAGATGTTGACCCCATAGGATACCCTGCCGCCCGCGAGCAGCTGCGAGAGGGCTATCTCGTAGTTCCACATCGATTCGGGCGCCAGATCGGGGTTGGCCGCACCGAACATATACATCTCGCGTATGATCGGATAGCGGAATCCCTTCGAGACCGAAGCCTTCAACTCGACGGCATGCGGCAGATGAAACGCCAGCCCCGCCTGCGGCACCCACTCCTCACCCACGCGCGAGTGGCTGTCCAGACGAATGCCCGCATCGATCGTAAGCCAGCGCGTTACATGCTGGCGCAGGTCGATATATCCGGCCAGCTCGTCCTCGTGTTTGTCGACAATATCGCGGCTCGTACCGGCCTGCTCGCCCGCGACATACTCCGTCCACGCCCTGCCGCCGTAACGGAACCAGTCGAAGCCCAGCGTAAGGCGGCCGCCCTCGAACAGACGCATGCTCTGGTATACCGACACGCCCGTCATATCGTCGCGCGAGTTGAAGCGCCCCTGTTGCGGCGACTCTCCCGTGCTCGGCGTATAGCCGTCGTTGATCCGGTGTCTGCCCCAGTTGTAAAACAGACTCAGCGCGCCCGAGGTGCGTTCGTACTCGTTCGCGAAGGCCAGCGACGCCACGCCGCGCGTAATGCGTTGGTCGCCGTCGACGAGCGGCGCCCACACGGGGCCCGGGCAGGAGGCGTTGAAGTGCGTTACGTTGGCATCGGCGCTCGCAGTCCAGTGCCGGGCGATCTCGTAGCCCAGCTTTGCATAACCGCCGTACTGCTCGAAGCTCATGTCGTCGCGATGACCGTCCGTGCGGTTGTACGAACCGCTGACCACCGACGTGAATCGCCCGGCACGCACGCGGTTCGTGAGCTCGGTTTCGAGCGTGTTGTAGGAGCCGTAACCGGCATGCAGATCGGTGTGCACGCCGTCGGCATGCATCTTGCGCGTGACGATATTCACAACGCCTCCCATGGCGTTGGAGCCGTAAAGCACCGAGGCGGGGCCCCGCAGCACCTCGACCCGATCGGCCAGCATCGTCTGGTAGGCGTCGGCTATCGGGTGGCCGAAGATACCCGAATATTGCGGATGACCGTCGATAAGCACCATCATGCGGGCGCTGCCGCCGCTCAGACCGCGCAGCGATATGCCTCCGGCAGCACCGCCCGAGACACCGTAACCCATTACGCCGCGCGCCGTAGTGAACAATCCGGGCACCTGCTCGGTCAGCACGGGCAGCAGCGAGGGCTGCATCGTCCGCTCGATCGTTCCGCGCCCCACGACCGAGACGGTCATGGGCAGATGCCGTATGTCGGTGCGGTTGCGCGTACCGGTCACTACGACCTCCCCGATCTGGTGTATACGCCTCAGGGGCAATGTGTCGGCAGGCTCCGAGGCCGCTGCCGGCAGCGATAGCGATAACGCCGCGAGGGCGGCTGCAAGATTACTTCTCATCCGTATTGCGTTCATTGAGCGATTCGACGAAACCGTCTATAAGCGGCAGGCACTCCTCGACCGTATGCAAGCCCTCGCAGAGCAGCTCGACGGGGCAGCGCCCCGTGCCGGCGCGGTTGATGATATGCGGCACGGCGACAGTATAGCTCACGCGCATCCCGTAGCGGTTGAGCAGCTCCAAGGCATCGGCGCTCACTACATCGGCGAACAGCTCCTCCACGCCGCCCGCGATCATCAGCGCCGCAGCACCCTTGCCCACGACCTTGTCGGCTACGAAAGCGCCGCGCAGCATTCCGCGCCCGTCGCTGAGCAGCTCGTGCAGATCCTTCACGCCGCGGCCGCGCCTCAGCTCGATGCTGTCGCCGCGCCTGACTACGCACGAGCACTGCTCGGCGAAAAGCAGCTCTATCATCAGCTGCCGCGTCCTGTCATTCAGTTTAGCTGTCATATCGCATCATATTAGTCCGGCATCAGCTCTTGCCGCGGCATGCGGCAGATGTCCGGCTTTGCCGTCGGCATAACGAAAACGCTGTTCATATCCCTCGTCGAACGTTCGTCGGCAATCTTTGCGATACAAATTTACCACAATACTACTAAATAGCAAATACACGATTTACCGATGTTCTGCCCTTCTCGCATATCGGCCTCTGAGCCGCAGATAATATGCGCAATTCCGTTTGCCGTCGGCCGCAGTGCAAATCCCGTGCAAAACAAACGCTTCGGAGCCCGAACGGACTCCGAAGCGCATATTTCATCCCCCGCATGGGGACGCCGCACGGCTAATTGCCGAAGCTGACGCCGACGCTCAGCACGCCGTAGCTGCGGTGTATGAAGGGGTTGTAGATGTAACGCAGGCTCACGGGCAGCGTAGCACAACCGATCTCGAACTCGCGGCTCAGTCCCAGTTCGAGGTTGGTAAAGGTAAAGCCGTCGGGCACGAAACCCTCGTCGTCATAGCACCAGTAGGGCGCCTTGAAGGGCGACGCACCCACCGCCGCCTCGACGTCGAACAGCTTGTCGAAGGTGTGGGCATAGCTCAGCTCGACATACGACGAGTAGGCGCGCTTGCCGTTGTCGTGGAAGTCCTCGCCGGCGAGCGTCGTGCTCCACGACAGTTTGAGCGGAATGCGCTCGCTGAGCGTATAGCTGACCGTCGCGCAAAGGCTGTGCGAGGCGTTATAGTCTGAGAAATAGGGGCTTTCAAAATCGAAATAGTAGTCGCTGACCGAGATCTCGAAGCCGCCGATAGTATACCCGAGCGTAATGTCGAACTCGTTGTAGCTGCCGTTGAATGCGTTCGTGTCCCAGAGTTCGAGCCACAATCCCTTGTAGCCGAGCGTCACGCAGGGCTGTATGTTCAGATTGAAGAATTTGCCGTTGGCGCTCTGGTCGTAACCGCGCCATACGTAGTTCGAATTGAGGTCGACGCCTACGCTCCACTCAAAGCCGCTTCCACCGTCGGATTCCTGCCCTGCATCATCAGCCGCCACGATCGTAGTCGCGGTAGTCGTGGTCGTAGTTGTCGTAGTCTGCTGTGCCGAGACCGTCCAGCACAGGCATGCGGCCGCAGCCGCCAATATGATAGTTTTCATTTATCGTAAGTGTAAATCGATTAGTTTTTATTATTCCGGCAGCCGCAGCAGACCCGCAGCCGCTCCGCAACTCATAGCCCCTCCCCGTGAGGGAGACTTCGGTCGTGCGCCGGGTGCACCCCGCATACGCCCCACGGGCATGCCGCCGCTGCCGGACGGTATCGTCTATTACATGCTCTTTACACGCGACCACATATCCAGCAGCGCCTCGGTGCGGTCGCCGCTGTCGTGCATCATCGCGCAGCGCTCGACCACCGAACGGTCGGGATACATGATCTCGTTGATGCGCAGGCTGTCCGTGCCCTCGATCGCACGACCCTCGTCGTCGACGAAGAAATACGACAGATCGCACACCGTCGGCAGCTCGTCGTCGCGCATGGCATCGAGCACCTCCTCGGTTCCGATCACGCTGACATAGCCCGTAGCCTCCATATTGCGCACGGCGTTGTCGGGACGGCACATGAAGTCGATGAAATAGCGCGCGGCCTTGACGTTCTTGGCATACTTGGGTATTACCCAACCGTCGAACCACACGTTGCTGCCCTCGCGCGGCACCGAGTAGTAGAGACCCACGCCTACATCCTCGGCCTCCATCATCGACCATGCCGCATCGCCGCTCCATTGCAGGTTGATCCACGCCTTCTCGCGCGTCATCATCTCCTTGCCGAAATCGGCCTCCCAACCCGCAACGTAGGGGCTGAGGCGTTTGAGATACTCCTCCACCAGCGCTATCGACTCGTCCGACGAGTCGAACATCAGCTGCTCGATCTGCTCCTGCGACAGATACTCGTCCTCGGCCAGCTCGCCGCGCTTGCGCATCTCCATGGTCGTGGCGTAGATCAACATCGGAGAGTATACGTCGCGGAAGGCGTCCTTGATGAACATCTTGTCACGGAACTTGGGGTTATAGAGCGCCGACCACGAATCCACCTCCGACGGCGAGACGTGTTTCGTATTGTAAAGGATGCCGGTGGTGCCCCACATGTAGCCCACCGAGTAGTCGTTGGGGTTCTTGCCGTCGGGCATTACCAGCTTGGAGAACAGGCCGCGGATATATGGCGACACGTTGCCTATATAGTTTATCGAATCGGGGAACGAGCGGAACTCGTCGTCGAAGATCGGCAGCGCCAGATCATGCGACAGCATACGCTCTATTATATAGTCCGACGGACACACCAGATCGAAGTCCTCCTGACCCTTCTCGATCTTCGACAGCATCACTTCGTTGATATCGAACAACTGGTAGACCACATGTACCTCTTCGCCGGTCTGTTGCTGGTACCACTCCTCAAACTCGGCTATCAGCTCCTCGTCGATATAGTCGCTCCAATTATAGATTTTGAGCGTGTTCTCGCGCGGATACCCCCCGCACGAGCTGAGCAAAGCGACGCACACAGCGCCGACGACGGCTGCAATAGCCTGCAAACGAAAGTTTTTCTTCATTTTACGTGATAAAAAATATAAAAGTTATGATTAATAAAAAGGGTTTACACCTTATACTGCTCCGGAGCTCGTTCGGCACACCTCGACACACCGCCTACTTGGCACGTATGGCCGACTGTCGGTTGTGGGCGTGCTTCATCGTCCGATAGTTGATTACAAGCAGCAGCAACAATACGGCCAGAAAGATTATCGTCGATAGCGCCCTCCACTCGGGCGACAGTCCGCCCTTGCGCGAATCGGCGTATATCTGCGTCGATATGGTTTCCAGACCTATGCTGCCCTTCGTGAAGTACGTGACGGCGAAGTCGTCTATCGACAGCGTGAACGACAGTATGAAACCCGATATCATGCCCGAACGTATCTCGGGCATAACCACGCGCCTGAGCGCCTGAAACGGCGTGGCGCCCAGATCGAGCGCAGCCTCGTATATATTGGGGTTCATCTGCATCAGTCGCGGCATGACGCTCAGCACGACGTAGGGCGTACAGAAGGTCACGTGCGCCAGAATCACGGTGGTATAGCCCTGCGTGAAGCCCATGAAGACGAACAGCACGAACAGCGACACACCGGTGATGATGTCGGGGTTGAGCATCGGGATGTTGTTGACGAACTGTATCATGCGGCGCTGACGGTGCCGCATGTTGTAGATGCCGATGGCCGCTATGCCGCCCAGCAGCGTGGCCACGGCGGCGGCGATGAGAGCTATGAGCAGCGTGTTCTCGACCGACTTCATGATCATGACGCTCTTACCCGAGAAGAGCTGCTCGTAGATTCCGGTCGAGAATCCCGTCCAGTTGCCCATAACCTTGGCCTCGGTAAACGAAAACACCGCTATGACGATAATCGGGGCGTAGAGCAACGCCAGCAGCAGCAGCAGATAGCCGCGCGAGAGGATGCGTTTCATCATATAAGTCCCGTATCGTTAAGGTTGCCGTCTTTCGAACGGTAGGTAAATATCGATGTTATGCCGATGATTATCAACATTATGAACGACAGCGCAGCGCCGTAGTTCCACATCGTGTTGTTGATATTCTCCTGAATGACCGTACCGAACAGACGTATCTTGTTCAGCGTGAGCATCTCGGCCAGAGCGAAGGTCGATATCGTAGGCAGGAACACCATCATCACGCCGCTCATCACGCCGGGCATCGACAGCGGCAGCACCACGCGCGCGAAGACCTGACGCGGCTTGGCGCCCAGATCCTCGGCCGCCTCGATCAGGTTGTGGTCCATCTTCTGCAACACGTTGTATATAGGATAGATCATAAATGGCAGATAGTTGTAGACCATACCGAATACAAGCGCACCCTGACCCAGCGGCATTTTCAGAAAGTCGAACAGCGTCACGGTGGCCATAGTGCGGATCAGCATGTTGATCCACATGGGCAGGATGAACAGCATGACCACTATGACGGCCGAGTTGCTGCGCATGCGGCTCATGATGTAGGCCGCCGGATAGCCCAGCAGCAGACATATCGCCGTGGTGACGAACGCTATACCCACCGAGTATACGAACGTGCGTATTACCTCGGGCTGGTTGAAGAAATGCACGAAGTTTTCCAGCGTGAAGTTGCCCTCGGCATCCTGAAAGGCGTAGAGCACGATCAGAAGCAGCGGCAGCACCACGAAGATCACGAGAAACACGGCATAGGGCAACGCCCAGTTGCTCCTCCTGCCGAAGAGGCGAAAAAGTCTTCCCATAAGGCTTAGCCGCTATTGCATACGACTTATGCGCAGAGACTGGGGACGAATCTTTATGCCTACCTCGTCCAGATCCTCCCACACGTCGTGAGTATCCGCATATATGTTGATTCCCTCTTCGGTGCGCACGGTCAAATGGAAACGGTCGCCCTTGTAGAGTATGAAGCGTATCGTGCCGCCGACGGTGCCGTCCGACGAGTCGTCGGTAAGCTCCACGTCGCCGAAATCGACCTCGACACGCACCTTCTCGCCAGCCTCGACGCCCTCTGCCGGTGTGCACTCGAACACCCCGCCGAGCATCTCGACATGCGTCGCATCCTTCATCACGCCCTCCAACGTGTTGCACACGCGCTCCTTGCGCATGACATGGATGTCCGACGGCTTGACTATCATGCCCACCTCGGTGCCTACCTCGAAGCGGTTGTAGTCCTGTATCATTATCTCATATCCGTCGGGCGTATCGACGAACATCTCGTAGTGCACGCCTTTGAACGTACACGAACGGACTGTTCCCGTAAACATCGCCGACGATCTCTGCGCAATGATGTAAACGTCCTCGGGGCGAATTACCACGTCGACCGGCACATCCTCGCCGAAGCCCGTATCGACGCACTCGAACTCCTTGCCCATGAAGCGCACCAGACGGTCGCGCACCATAACGGCATTGAGGATGTTGCTCTCGCCGATGAAGTCTGCCACGAACGAGTTGCAGGGCTCGTTGTATATGTCCATAGGGGTGCCGATCTGCTGTATGCGCCCCTCGCTCATAACGACGATCGTATCCGAAAGCGTGAGCGCCTCCTCCTGATCGTGCGTCACATAGACGAACGTGATGCCCAGCGAGCGGTGCATCTCTTTGAGCTCCATCTGCATGTCCTTGCGCATCTTCAAATCGAGCGCAGCCAGCGGCTCGTCCAGCAGAAGCACCTGCGGACGGTTGACAATGGCGCGCGCTATGGCCACGCGCTGCTGCTGACCGCCCGAGAGCGAGTCCACGTCGCGGTGCTCGTAGTCGGTCATGCCGACCATCTTCAACGCGCGTTTGACGCGTGTCTCGATCTGCTTGCGCTCCACGCCTTTGAGCTTCAGGCCGAAAGCGATGTTGTCGAAAACGTTGTAATTCGGGAATAGGGCATAGCGCTGGAACACGGTATTTACCGGTCGCTTATGCGGTGGCGTATCGGTCACTACCTCGCCGCCGATTCTGATTTCACCCTCTGACGCCGTATTGAATCCGGCCAAAAGACGCAGTAAAGTGGTTTTTCCGCAACCCGAAGGACCGAGTATGGTAAGAAATTCTCCCTGCTTTACCGACAAACTGACATCATCGAGAACCACCTTGTCGCCGAAAGACTTCGACACGTTCGTCAGCTCGATGATGTAATTTGATTTCACCATTTCGCAAATAAGATATTAGTAGTTATAAACCCATAAAAAAATTTTTTTGTTACTTTATTACCCGGACGCTCTTTCCGCTCGGACGAATCCGTCGGGCGTCCTCTTAAAAGTCCGCGCAAATATATACATTTTTTGACGGTTACAACCCCCATTGCCCTATTTTTAACAAAATAATACCGCTATCGCCCGACAGCACTGCCTGCAACAAGAAAAATTCATGCCGCACGAAAATACGGTCGGCAGGCTGCGAACGGTTATGCAGCCTGCCGACCAGATGCGAAACCGTCCGCCGCCCCGGTCATCTCGGCGGGGCGGCGGAGCGGCGCAGACTACCGACCGCCGGTAATAAACGCCGTAAAGGCAGGCAGATATCTCCTCAGAACGACATATATGGCGATTCCCAGACCGATAGTTACGAGCGGTATGAGCAGGTAACTTGCAAACATCGCCGATTCGCTGGCAGGCCGCAGCAGTGTTACATATAATTTAACAAAGAAGAATGCCGGCATCCCGTGATAGGCGAAGATAAAAAACGAGCTATCCGCCAGGAAAGCATTGGCACGCAGCCGGCCGGTCATGATTCCATGCGCCGACCACGAGACGACAAGCACCAGCCCTGCGATGATACCGATATTGTGAACGATCTGGCGGTCATCGACATTCAGATGCCACAGCAGAGTGCTCGCCGCAACCAGAATCGGGTAGACGACACTCGCCGTACACCTGAACCGGCTGAAATCGACCGCGAAGTTGCGCCTGTTGATACTGAACCACGCCCCGAACGAAAAGAAGAAAAAGGCGACTATGCCGAATCCCGGAATATCGACCTGCAATCCCGATATCCATAATGCACCGAGGATCGCTACGGCATAACCCTTACCGAATTTCAGCAGCCAATATACCAACGGAGAAACCAGGACGACTACCATAAGATCCCGAATGAACCAAAACTGATAGGAGATAGGGTGTCCCCAAAATAGATCCAGATAGTCCGGCAAGCCGTAATCTAATATCGGTTTATTGTTGCCCGATGTCAGAGAGGGCATGAAAATTTGAATTGTAACGAACGCCAGAAGCGCTGCGGCATTCCAGAATACATACGGGACCAAAAGGGTGCGGACGCGTTTTTTCAGTTTTTGGCCGTAGGCCTTCATGGAAAAATCTGTGCGGTAGAAAAACAGGAAGCCGGAGATAAAGAAAAACAGCGGGACCGACACACGCGCTAATTCATTGGTTATAACATGATATACCGATTCGTATATCGGAAACTGTCCGTCGTGAACCGTAACGTTCCCTCCAATCACGACGCCCTCCAATCCGGCGTGGATGAATACGACGGACACGATCAGCGGAAACCTCAAAAACATAATTGTTTTCGAGAGTGCCGCATCATAATTCTGATACATGTGTACTCGATTTTGATGTGAGAAAATTCTACGAAGCGTACTCCTCGAAGCATTTCACATAGAGACGTGTGCAACAAGGAGCCCCCCGGCTCACAACAAATCGAAGCGGAGTGCATCACCCGAACGCTTTCTCTGGGCTAAGAATAAATTGGTCGTTTTTTCTGGCGAAGAAATGCAGGCGGAGTATATAATAACAAGTGGTTTACATCATAGGCAGGAATTTAATGAATGGTTTGATGATCTTGGTACAAGAAAGGTGTGCACCAAGCCCGTTCAGTTCACAGAAGGTAACGACCAAATCACCCAAGCCCAAACTGAAAGACATAGGAACACACCCGGTGCGGGTGTACTCACCATGCTTATTCCTCTCAGGCTTATAAAAATTGGTCGTTTTTCTGTGAAAGAAACAGCCGCAAATACTAATATGTCAAAATCTTATACCTTTTTCTTTCTAATTTTATCCTATCTATTTCGCGTTAATATCACTACAAAAATAATAAAAAGCCGCAATAAGTCGCCACACGACGTCAATAATTTACATGTCAATCGCATAACAGATCGCCGGGGATTAGGCCCGCACGCCGGAGTACGGAGAAGCCCCGCTCGGCAAAATCAAGCTAACACATATTTCCGCCCGCCGACTAATTCAGTATCTTTGACTGCGCCGAAGATACTCACGCTCGGCAAATTGCAAGTGAACTTGCATTTGCTCTCGCTTATTGCTATCTTTGTTCAAATTTCGAAACCGATAATATAACCGAGTCATGAAAAGACTGCTGATTGGACTTACGGCGTCGATGCTCATCGCGGCATCCGCGCCCGCTCAGGAGAAACCCGACCTTACGCCGCGCCCCAACTATGCGCTGGCCGAGCGGTTCTCGCCCAACAAACTTTACCGCATGGTACCGCAGACGCGCGTGGTGCCCAACTGGTTCCGCTCCTCGTCCCGCTTCTGGTACGCATGGCGCACCGCCGACGGCATCTCCTACCGCGTGGTCGATCCGGCGCGCGGCACCAACACCCCTCTGTGGGACAACGCCTGTCTGGCGGCCGAGATAACCGCCCTGACTGGCGATCCGTTCGATGCCGAGCATCTGCCCGTGAGCCGCATGGAGCTTGTCGACGACCGCTGCATGCTCTTCGACATACCCACCTCGATCGAGCTTACGGACGAGGAGCGGAAGGCCGACCCCGATGCCGGCAAAAATAAGACGTTCCATTTCAGCTATGACATGCAGACGGGCAAGCTCTCGCAGATCGACAGCCGCGAGAAAGCCTACCCCGACTGGGTAAACCTATCGCCCGACGGCAGCACGGCCGTATACGAGAAGGGCTATAACCTGTGGTACATGTCGCGCGAGGATGTCGAGAAGCTGCGCAAGGATCCCAAGGACTCGACCGTCGTCGAACATCGTCTGACGAGCGACGGCACGGCCGACTTCTCGTACAGCTGGTATGAGGACAGCGTCGAGCAGGTCGACTCCACCCAGCGTTACGGCGTAGCGCTCTACTGGTCGCCCGACTCGCGGCGCTTCGCCGTCGTGCGCAACGACGTATCGCGCCTCAAAAACCTGTGGGTCATCGACGTACTCTCGGAGCCGCGCCCCAAGTTGCAGAGCTATAAGTACCAGATGCCCGGCGAGGAGAGCCCCGCGGCGCACCTCGAACTCTTCGACATGCGTGATCTGTCGCGCCGCGAGATCGAGATCGGCGAGTTCAAGGACCAGACCGTATGGATATGTCCGCGCAATGCGCGCCACGCCGACGCATACGAAAAGCCGCAGCGCAGCGTATGGCTCGGCGACGACGACCGCTTCTACTTCTTCCGACAGAGCCGCGACATAAAGCGCATCGACCTCTGTGCCGTAGAGATCGGCGCCGACACATGCCGCACCGTGGTGCGCGAGAAGATGAACACCTCGATCGAGTCGCGCAATCCGCATCTGGTCAACGGCGGCTCGGACCTTATCCAGTGGTCGGAGCGCACGGGCTGGGCGCACCTCTACCTCTACTCCAAGGAGGGCGAGCTGCGCAACGCCATAACCTCGGGCGACTGGCACGTAAGCCAAATCGCCGCCACGGACGACGTCCGCAAGGTCGTATATTTCGTGGCCACGGGTTACGACAAGGATGAAAATCCCTACTACAACCACCTCTACCGCGTCAACTACGACGGCACGGGACTCCGACGTCTCGACCGGGCGGGCTTCGACGGTTCGTTCTCGCTGTCGGACGACTGCCGCTTCTTTACCGCCACCTGCTCGCGCGTAGACACCGCACCCGCATCCGACCTCTATTCGACCGACGGCCGCCGCATAGACGAGCTGGAAAAGGTCGACCTCGAACCGCTGTTCGCGATAGGCTACAAGTTTCCCGAGCCCTTTACCGTCAAGGCCGCCGACGGCGTTACGGACCTCTACGGCGTGATGTACAAGCCCTACGACTTCGACCCGTCGAAGAGATACCCCATAATCGAATATGTTTATCCCGGCCCCCAGACCGAGGCCGTCGACGCCTCGTGGAGCCTCAACATGAACCGCATCGACCGTCTGGCGCAGATAGGTTTCGTCGTCATTACCGTCGGCAACCGCGGCGGTCATCCCGACCGCTCGAAGTGGTACCACAACTACGGCTACGGAAATCTGCGCGACTACGGACTCAAAGACAAGGTGGTCGCCGCACAGCAGCTCGCCGCACGCTACCCGTGGATCGATATCGACCGCGTGGGCATACACGGCCACTCGGGCGGCGGATTCATGTCGACGGCGGCCATACTGATGTATCCCGACTTCTTCAAGGCGGCCGTATCGTGCGCCGGCAACCACGACAACCGCATCTACAACCGCTGGTGGAGCGAGAAGCACCACGGCATCAAGGAGCAGATCGACGAGAACGGCGACACCACGTTCGTCTACAAGATATCGACCAACCCCGAGCTGGCCTCGCGCCTGAAAGGGCACCTGCTGTTGGTGCACGGCGACATGGACGACAACGTCCACCCGGGCAATACGATACGCGTGGTCGACGCCCTTATCAAGGCCAACAAGCGCTTCGACATGCTCATCCTGCCCGGCCAGCACCACGGCTTCGGCTCGATGAACGAGTATTTCTTCTGGAAGCTGGCCGACTACTTCGCCGAACACCTTCTGGGCGAGCGCGAGCATTCGGTCGACATACCGCAGCTCAACAACGACATCTGATACGATTCCGCTTTTCGATAAGCGAAATCTATACGCATACCCTGCGGCACAGGTTGCCGCAGGGTTTTTCTTCGCTATAAGCCCAACCGCACACAATAAATAATTGACCGCACAAAAACTTATATCGGCCGTCGCGACGGCAGCCGCATACGCAGTTTCGGGATACCGCTGCAATTCGCCGCCTCGGATAGTTGCCCGAACGACGAAAATATGGTAACTTTGCCGATGCACCCGATAGTTCGGCCTCGGCCGCCGGCAGGCAAGGCTTGCTGTGCTTAACTGCGCGGTACACGATAAATACGAATTGTGTAAATGCAAACAGTGCCCGTAAAGCGGCACAAAACCAAGATCGGATTATATGTACCGCAATCGGCGCCCAGAAGTTCGCCAGAATCGGAGATTGTTAACAACATGAAAAGAACAGGCTCGAAACCGACATACATAGACTTATTTTCCGGATCCGGCGGATTCTCGCTGGGATTCGATATGGCAGGTTATGATAATATTTTCTCGGTAGAATTTGATCCGGAAATCTGCGAGACATACCGCCACAATTTTCCCGAACACCTCTTGATCGAGTGTGACATTAAAGACCTTTCCGAGGAAAGGATAAAAACATTGACACAGGGGAAATCAGTAGATGTCGTTATAGGCGGCCCCCCTTGTCAGGGGTTCAGTATGGCAGGTCATATCGGAAGAAAATTTCTCGATGATCCCAGAAATTATCTTTTTAACGAATTTGTAAGGGTTGTCAAAAGCGTTCGTCCCAAGTGTTTTGTAATGGAAAACGTGGCACGACTGTATACACGGCTGAACGGAGAGACTCGCGACGAAATCATTTCTTGTTTTGATAATCTGGGATACCACGTCGAATCAAAAATTGTTTGTGCGGCAGACTATGGCGTTCCTCAAAAAAGATATAGAGTGCTTTTTATAGGGAAAATAAAAGGAGATGATTCCGCAATCGTATTCCCTGAAATATCCGGGAGACCCACGCCTACAATAAAAGACGCGATAGAGAAGTTTCCTCCCCTGGAAAGCGGTCAATCATCCGACATACCCAACCACGAAGCGATGTCGCACACGCCGCAAATGCTTGAAAAGATGTCTTATGTCAAGGATGGCGGAGACCGAAATAACATTCCGGAAGAGCTGCGCCCTCAGAAAGGAGATGTAAGAAAATATATAAGATACGACAGTTCCAAGCCTTCGATATGTATAACAGGCGACATGAGGAAAGTATTTCACTACTCGCAAAACAGAGCGTTGACGGTTAGGGAATTGGCGGCAATACAAACCTATCCGGATACGTTTGAGTTTCTTGGCAGCAAAATAAAACAACAGCAAATGGTAGGCAATTCCGTTCCACCGGTACTTGCAATGAGTATTGCCCAAGCCGTAAAAAAAATGTTATGAACGGGTATCCGAAAGTAAACTATATCGGGAACAAAGAAAAAATAGCCGATTGGATCGTATCGTTGATACCCCAAAATGCGGAAACATTTTTTGATGCATTTTCCGGTGGCGCCTCCGTAAGCTATGCTGCCAAGAAAAAGGGGCTGTGCGTATATTCCAATGACATCCTAAGGATAAATTATTTTTTAGCGAAGTCATGGATTGAGAATAATAACATAACCCTGACCGAGAAAGATGTCGACACCTTATTTCAGGGCGTCCCGTTTGAAGGATTTATGTATCGCGAATATGCCAACACATATTACTACCCCGATGAATGCAAAACTCTCGATTTGCTCAGACATAATATAGAGTCATTGAACGATGAATATAAAAAAGCTCTGGCATTTTCGCTGATTCGCAGAGCCATGATACGCAAAATGCCATACTCACGATTCACGATAAATTGGAGTAAAATACAACAACTTCGAGATGAAAAATTCAGTTATGAGCATTACAAACGATCGAGGTCCTATCATAATAAGTCTTTCAAATATCACGTTGAAGACAATTTATCCGCTTATAACAATGCGGTTTTCTCCAACAGGAAAGAAAACAAAGCCCTCAACTTAGATGTGTTCGACGCAATTGACAAAGTCTCAGCGGATGTTATTTACATGGATCCTCCATACGCAGGGACAATGAATGACTATCACGGGTTTTACGGTGTTTTGGATTCTTACATCAATGAGGAAAAAAGCAGGCCGTTCGATAATAACTTCCAGTCGAAAGACACGATCTCGGAAATGTTTGAAAAACTGTTCGGCAAATTGAAGAAATACCGTTATTGGATGCTGAGCTACAATAGCAAAGCGAAGCCTGCAAAAGATGAGCTTTTGTCGATCATTTATAAATTCGCTAAAAGTGTTGAGGTATTCGAGATGCCTTACGCATACAAGGTTACAGGCAAGGAGAAGAAGCAAAAGGATATAGAATATCTGTTTCGTGTAAAGAACGACAATTATGGCAAATAAACAAAACCAAACCTATGAAGAGTATTGGCAGTATACTGCTGCCAAGACCGATTTGAACAATGCCGATTTCTTAAATATCCTACATTGTTGTATTGCATTCTTCGATAAATACGGCTGCGATTCTGCCTATGAAATGTTGCAATCGGAACTGGCATCACTAATGCACGTGACATTTCCATCTGTCAGAAAGATGATAAATCAGTTAGTCAAGCTCGGCTTTCTATATCCTGAAATGAAAGGATACCGACAGGAAGCGTTGGAATATTCGAGAGCAAAAACAGATAAAAAAAGAGGAAACATCTTATCAAAGATCGTCTATAAATTCTCGAATTTCAACAATTCTATGGAAAAGCCCGCTTCCGGGCAAGGACAAATTAACTTTTTCTTGAAGACTCTGGAAGAGACGGGCAGTATCAGCGTCAAGGAATTGACGGCACTTATGTTCATCAACATAAATAATTATCCAGAGGGATTTCTTTCATTCGACGAATTGCAAAACATATATCGAATAGCAAAAGATGCAGGTTTCATCGAAAGAAAATACAACCAGATCGGACACTTGAAAAACCTGTTAGGCAAACTTGACGACATCAAAGAACACGATGGCATTCTATATTTCAAAACCGATGCTGAAAGATTATTCGGAGCAGAAGAGGAGAGGGTCAGAATAGGCAGAGACTCTTATTTGCAACGCATCTACAAGTCGGAACTTGAAAATGAAAGCGCCCAATACTATAAAGCCGAACGGCCGAAATGTATGGTCGAGGGCATTTCTCATCCGGTATTGATAGCAAGTCATATCAAACCGTATCAATACTCGGATGAAAATGAAGCGTTCGATTCAAACAACGGGCTGCTGTTAAGTAAAAATATAGACTCTCTATTCGACCTCGGATACATTACTTTTGCCGATGACGGTACCATTATCCCGTCAAGCATTCTGCCCGAAGACGTCAAAGAATACATATCCGAGCAAAGACTCGGCAAGGCTTTCCTGAATGACAAACGGTTAGGA
>Ga0137307_101085_pt1 | contig 27156 bp, 29 predicted proteins | sample NAcewD2O_March_2_FD_97180 | JGI IMG/M metagenome (GOLD analysis project Ga0137307, IMG submission 97180) | Mouse cecal microbial communities from Vienna, Austria - N-Acetylglucosamine amended D2O_March | ecosystem: Host-associated > Mammals > Digestive system > Large intestine > Cecum | place... | reverse complement strand
TGACAAAAACCTGTTGACCTGGCTTAAACAACTGGGCCATTAAATCTTTATGAGAAGTCCATCTGATAAGTAGCAATGATAGACGCCTGAATATCTGGCGGCTTTGAAATGGACTTCTCATAATATGCCTCTACTCATAATGATTTACTGCACCTTCCATACTCTTGGATGGGTTCGCCATCTTGATAGCGAATGTGGGTTCTGCGATGCAACGCTCTTGGAGCATCTGCTGCATAACTGCGATTGCAGCGTTGTTGGATTTCATTGAGTTTGCCATATCAGTATGGTATTAAAGTGTGAATAACCAATAGATTATCAGTATTGCGGTTATGAGGGATATAACCCAGCCCGCACCTCGGATTACAGGTCTGACTATCGCCCACACCAGAGTTCCGATTATTGCTCCGATGATGATTGCCACCACCTTTGCAACCCTTTTTATTTGGTTGAACCTGAGGCTTTGAGCTTCGCTTTGACTTTTTATGTGGCTGTTTGTTTTCATCGTTGCGACTTTTTTTTATTTGTATATCACCATCGGTTTTCGCTTGCTTGACACCTGCAAGGCGTGTGGTGAACAGAGGGGATGTTCGCCTTTGACGGAAAAATACAAGCCGCAGGTCTGGAGATTTTTTAGCCAATAGGCATCAGAATATCCCCGGCACCGCACGTTACCCACTGGCAAGCAAGTTGAAAATCGTTGTTGATTAGACAATAACAGGAGCCACGACTCCGGCACGGTGAAAACATATAGTCACATACTCGAAAGAAAATTTCGTAATATTGAAATGCTAATAGAATTGTCCGGTCCCGAAAAGTCGAGTCTGTGATATGCCGACAACGCAGGAAGGCGGCACATCACCGTCTCGGCCCGTGGACTGCTGCTAACGGAGAGTGGCGCAACGGCTCAAATAACGAATGATGGAGGTGGCATAAGAACACGGAGTGGCAGATAGACTTGGCAGGTACAGCGAAGCAACCTGCTCAGGCTATCAGACACTCGGTGTTTAGCCGACTCTTCAATTCTGATAATGCGGTCAGCGGTAGTGCCGGACTCGCTCCTTATCGGCTTGCCGCTTTACTCCGCAAAGAAACGCCGCTGACGGCATTGCCCAATACCTGCGATGCCTCGCTTGCGATTGCCAAAGTCGAGCCGTTGCGCCTCTCGTAGTTCCGAATCGAATAATTCAGTCATATTTGTAAGCATCTGATTTTTCGTAGTCTGTATGTCAGGAAATTTTCGTAATTCTGGAAAACTTTCGTTAGTGCCTTATACAAAGGACTTTGGGAGAATTACCCATTTTTGAGGTAATGACTTGGCAACTATGCCATTTACTGCGTTTTGCCTTGAATTGCTTTCAAGTAACTCTTCGCCCTGCAAAGGTAAGATGTTTTTTCGAAATAAGAACTATCATGATTAATTTTACTGAATATAGCGATAAATCCGTCAGTCTTGATTTAATGGAATGGATGAAAAGGAGCTTTGAAGAATAAAAACAATCCGATAACAAAAAAAATATAGCCAACCTATTGCACAAGTGGAATAGTATTCATATATTTGCACTATACAAGATGTTTAATACATTAAAACTAAAACTTGTTTTATGAGAGATAACACTTTTGCAATAGATGAATTACTTAATGCTTGGGAAGAAACCTATAAAAAAGGGCAACTTACCTTTTGGATATTCCTTGCATTGAAAGAGAGCAACAAATGCGTTGAGGACATAAAAGCTTTCGTTGAGAAAGCATCTAAACAGTCAATGTCGTGCGAAGAACAAAGTTTATACAGAACCTTACGCAAATTTCAGAATTTGGCTATTGTAGCTTATGAAAATAGGAAAGTAAGCAAAGGTCCTGATAGAAAATATTACCATCTCACAGAAAACGGGTCCTTGCTATTCAGACGTTTTGTTGAACGTAACATATTAATATTTAATGATAGCTATATTATTAACCTTCTAAATAAGTGAGTTATGAAAGTATTAACATTCAGATTAGGACAATTCGCATTTTTCGGATTGGTTTTGACCGTTGCATTTCGGTTGGTTTTAAGCCTTTGTGCAGATGTCGAAAATGGAATAATCATACCATTGTGTGCAATAGCATATTGTGCTTTGATGTTTTTTATTGGTTGGCATTTCGGTAAGAAGGATGTCATAGAGAATGAAATTAATGATATTGGCTTCAGATGGCATTTTACAACATATCTGCTTTATAATGGGGTCAAGATTGTTTCTTATTATGTAGGATTATTGAATACGGGAAGCCTTAAAGCTATTGGATTTACTGCGTTATTTTGGGGAATTGGACTATTGATACATTTCGTATTCTTTGTAATAGCTCAACGGAATTCGATAAAAGGATATGATAAAGATGAAATATTCAATTAATGAGTATAGTTGGGGTCATTAGCCATAACAGTTAATGACCCCAGCTATACTCATTAGAACTTAATACCCCGATTTTGTTTCCTTGTAGGTACACCTAATTTTTCTCTAAACTCATTCATTTTCTTTCTGAACCAGCTCACGTGTGAAACCCCGTCTATCTTGAAATCGAATTTACCGCTTTCATCCTGTTTGATGGAGCAGACGGAGTGTCGGGTATCAAAACTTCGGTTAAATTCGGAAGAATAGAGTTCGCCTTTTATCCCGACCTCCTTGAACTCGCACAGTTTTCTGATTATTCCGTCATTAAACTTCAATCGGTCACGCAGGAAGTTTATTATAGGCATCAGCTTCTCCACATATGGAAAGTAGCGTCTGACAAAATCCGCAAACTCCGACAGCTTGCGGTGCTGTTGCTCGTAAGCGTTTCTTATCTCCTGTATCTGTTTGGCTTGTTGCCGTTCCCGTTGTCGGGCTTCGTTTTCAAGTTCAAGGATGCGGTCTTGCAAATCCTCGTTCCTGCGTTCCAACGATTTCATCTTTCCACTTCCGAAAAGAGAACCCACACTGCTTGCAAGGGCGGTTGCCGTATCGGTGGCTGCACATTTGAGCTTGTCAGTACGGATTTCTGCTTTTACCTGTCTCAATTCCTCCTGCGCTTCGGTCTTCTTTTCCTGCAACAGTCTGGTTTCGGTTTCGAGGACTTCATTCTTCTTTTTCAAGTCCCTATAATACTGCATGGTGGTGGTGTGCCGTGCTTCCGAACCCCGTACCCCACGCTGCAATCCGTATTTCGCCATTACCCTTGCGTAATTGTCGTGGTAGGCGACCAAGGTCTGGCGGTTGAACAGGTCATCGGCACACAAACGGACGGAATTTGTTTTCTTGCGGTACTTGCGCTTACCGTCCGTCTGCTCTTTCTTGGCTTTGCGCCTTTCACCCGTCACGATGGGAACAACGGCTGCATGTATGTGCGGAGTCTTCTCGTCCATGTGCAGATGTGCGGCAACCACATTGTCTTTGCCGAATGTGGCTTGCAGCCATTGGATGCTGTCGCTGCACCATTCATCGAGTTCTCCTTTTTCCTGTATGTTCATCATGTCCTCGTGCGTACCCGACAAGACCACCCGAACGACACGGACTTGGTCGTGTGTGATTTTCCGTCTGATGCCTGCCGTGTTCAGCCTGTGGGCAATCGCTTCATCCCTGCCGTGAACGCCATCGGGGTATTCGACAAGCACCCTGTTCAGATGCGTTCTTGTCGGGTCTGCGTTTTTAGGTATTATCTTTCTCTCTATATGGTCGGACTGCGTGGTGTCCGATGTACCCTTTGCCTTCTTAATGTCCAATGAAAAATATCCCATATCATTACTGTTTTTGCGGTTATCGTTATGTTTCTTCTCTCTGCCTGCGGCATCGGCTCACAGGGTTTATTATGCAAATGAACCATTGCAGCACTCGGCATAATCCAAACGAGTTTGGCTTCTGCTCTCGTTTGCACAGGGTTTCCAAAGGGATTTCCCTTTGGCTCGATAGGGTGTTTTTAGCGTTACGGAGTAATGCGTGAAGAAAACGCCCTATTAAGCTATGGTATTTCTGTCTAAATACCTTGGGAGAGCAGACGAGCATATTACAGATGAAATCCCCCTTTCTTTTTCGGTGGCTGCATCATCCGCCTTGCGGATTGGACTTGCTTCTTCTCCTTTATCGGCTCTGCCGATTGGGACAAGGGCTTACCGCACAGGTAGTCGTTCAAGTCCTTATACTCACGATAGTACATTGACTTGTCAAGCAGCCGTTCCCCAAACTTCTCTTTCAGCTTCTTGCAGGTGTTCCGTCCTGCCGTGTCGTTGTCAAGGAAACAGCCGACTTGGGTGTAGGTTTCCAATATGCTTTCCGCTTTTGCAAGATTGGAAACGGAGTTCAATATGACATAGTCCTGTGTGTCCAATCGCGGGTGTTGCGGATTGTTTCCCACTCGGATGGTAAGGAATGAAAGGTAATCCATGAACCCCTCGAACAGGTAACACATACATCGTTGTCCGCCCTGCTGTCGGATATGGGTGATGTCTTTCGGGGCGACACATCCCTTGAAGTATCTGTTGCGCAACTTATCCAAACGTTTGGATAAATTGCGTAATTCCTTTTTCAAAGGCTCTTATCCACCCAAGCATATAACTCATATAGCCAATGGCAACGCCCGGTGTAATGTCTTTGAAGGCTTCATTGACTTTCTCTCAGCGGAACGACTCGGATATAATGACGGCACTGACACAATAGTGCTTAACTCTGTCTCCAATCTGAATAAAGCCATTGCGCCACTGAGAGAATACAGTCTGGTCAGTTGCTATCTCGACAACGACAATGCCGGACGAGCCGCACTCGTCAAGCTCCAGCAGGAGTTAGGCGATAAGGTAATGGACAAGTCCGCACTTTACCCCAATCACAAGGATCTGAACGACTATCTCATGTCGCTCTATCCTAAACAGACAGCAAAATCAAAACTCAAACTCTGAAAAATGAAAACAATCCTCAATAGAATCGGCTCAGCCCGTGTCACTCCAACCCGTTTCTTCGGGTTCTTTCTCCGTTCCACTACGAAAGCGCTTTGCGGTTGCTGGGCAATCGTCTTTGCCTTCGTGTTATCCCTCACCTCCTGCGACGATGACCTCGATGTGCAACAATCATATCCCTTCACGGTGGAAGTTATGCCATACGCAGACAAAATAGCCAATGGCGAAACCGTAGAACTGCGTATGACCATCGTCCCCGAAGGTAACTACACCAACACACTCTACACAATCCGCTATTTCCAGTATGAGGGTAAAGGCTTGCTGAAACTCGTTGATGGCCCGACACTCGTCAACAATGACCGCGTCCTCCTCGAATCCAAGCAATTCCGGCTCAACTACACCGCTTACTCCTCAGAAAGTCACGAACTTCTGATAACGATTGAGGACAACTATGGGACTCGTTGGGAACAGACCTTTGAGTTCAACAACAACGACAGCGATGACAAAGGCGGATCGGAAAGTACTGTCGTGACACCAATCAATCCCGGTACACTAACACCTATTAGCCAATGAAGAAACTCCTTATACTCTTTGTGGCATTGTTCTCCCTTGTAGGAACAATGCCCGGCAACGCCGCCTCACAGCGAACTGCCCCCGCAAGGGAGCAGAAAACAAAACGAAGCATAATGGAACTGACGATCTTTGAGCGTGCAGTTCTCATAATAAAGAAGTTTGAAACTTTACATGACTCACGCCGCCACTGGCCATACTTGGGTTACGGTCATAGAAAACTTCCCGGAGAGAAATATTTTCGTGGCTACAAGATGAGTGAGCGCGAAGCCGATGCACTTCTCCGCAAAGACCTACGGAAATTCTGCGCTCTATACCGCGACATGGGAAAGGATAGTATTCTGCTTGGAGCATTAGCCTACAACATCGGCCCCGGTGCTGTAAATAAGTCTAGCGTCTATAAAATGCTCAAATCCGGCAACCGCAACATCTTCAAAGCCTACACCTCCTACTGCCACTACCGAGGCAAATGGCACAAAGGATTATACACTCGCAGACTAACGGAACTCGGAGCCCTGTTCATCCCTTAAATAAATTCCATATATAACAATCCTGACAAACTTTCAGTAATAAAGGTCTGTCAGGATTGTTTGCTGTATTACGTATCCATTAAACCAACCAATGATGCTAATTGTTGGGAAAGAAGAATTACCAATTTACAAATACTCTATGAATAGATTCTACACTATATTATTTTTGATGATGTCTTTTGTCTGTGCATTTGGGCATGACAAAGAAAGTGTTCAGGAACTGTATGAATATGGTTCATATAGTTCCTCCGATGGTCTCACCATAAATTATAGAATAATCTCTCCGGATTCTACCAATATTGTAGAATCAGAAGAAAGTAGTTATCCTCTGATTGTCTTTATGCACGGAATCGGTGAGCGTGGTAATGATAATAAGAAACAACTAGAACATGGTGGAGACCTTTTCTCAAATTCAAGTTCTCGACAGTCATACCCTGCATATGTGATTTTCCCTCAATGTCCAGATGACTATTTTTGGTCGTTGAATAAGAGCCCAAAATCTCAGAAGGACATCATGAAAAATCAAGACGAGACTCCCATTATGAAGGGGGTAATTGAGCTGGTGGAGAATTGTGCCAATACTCTGCATATCGATAAGAATAGAATTTATATAGTTGGCCTTTCTATGGGTGGACTTGCTGTATATGACGCAGCTTGGAGACACCCTGATATATTCGCCGCCGCAGTTGCCATTTGTGGTGCTGTAAATCCGGACAAACTTTCGTCCATAACAGATACATCGTTCCGTATATATCATGGAACAAATGACGATGTCATACCAATTGAAGCATCTGAAGCAGCATATAATGTTTTAAAAAAGCATGACATCGATGCTCAGCTCATTGAACTTCCCGATGTGGGACATGAATGTTGGGATAAGGCATTTGCATCCCCGGATTTTTTAAGCTGGATTTTCAGTAAATCAAAACTTCACCATGGTATAGAAATCCAGAATGCTATTGCTTTGCAACCATAAGCAATTTGGTATGTATATTCTTAAGGATAGGTCAAGGGCTTATCCTTTTTTTGTATATGCAGGTCTATTTCATTGGGTAGGTAGTGCTATATTTTTACTTTACGGCCTAAATACACATATTTTCAGGCAGTTTCTTGTTCCAGAATTTGGAATATGAAGAAGTTTTTCTTAATTTTGCACCGAAAATCATGAATGATGAAATCAGGAAACTACAATCGTATTAAAGAAGTACTTGAAGAACAAGGTCGTACGCAGACATGGCTAGCCAAAAAGTTGAATATAACTTTTCGGCAGGTTAACTCTTATTGTTCTAATGCTTCTCAACCCAGTATCCCTGTTCTTTATGACATATCTATTTTGTTGCAAACGCCAGTTTCGGAATTACTTAGAGAATCGTCCGAGGAATTATTAAAAACAGATGACTTATGAAGTACGCATTAGTAACAGGTGGATCCAGAGGAATCGGCAAAGCTGTTTGCTTGAAGTTTGCACAAATGGGAGTTCCGGTTCTAATAAATTATCATTCAAATGAGACTGCCGCCCTTGATGTATTAAAGTGTGTGCAATCCATTGGAGGAACTGCATATCTTCTTCAGTTTGATGTGGCCTCTGAAAAAGATGTTAGTAGTGCAATAGAACGTTGGGAAGATGAGCATCCAGATGACTACATTGCGTACCTTGTAAATAATGCTGGAATACGAAAGGATAATCTGATGTTCATGATGCCTGAGAAAGATTGGCATGATGTTATTGATGTGACGCTTAATGGTTTCTACTATGTTACCCGTAAGCTGCTTCCCAAAATGATGATGCGCCGACATGGTGGCAGAATTATTAATATGGCGTCGTTATCCGGTTTGAAAGGAATGCCCGGGCAGACAAACTATAGTGCCGCAAAAGGTGCTTTAATCGGTGCAACCAAAGCTCTGGCGCAGGAAACGGCAAGTAGAAATGTGACAGTGAATGCCATCGCACCAGGATTTATTGAATCCGACATGACTAAGGATCTTCCGCAAGAAGAACTGAAAAAATTGGTTCCAATGAATCGTTTCGGCCGTCCGGAGGAAGTAGCAGCATTGGTTGGTTTTCTTTGTTCTGACGAGGCTGGTTACATAACTGGCGAAGTCATCAATATCAATGGAGGATTGTACAGTTAACCTCATTATCTGATTTTGCAATGAGTAGAAGAGTAGTAATCACAGGTATGGGAATTTGGTCCTGTATCGGAAAAAATAAAGAAGAAGTACAGGATTCACTATATAAAGGGAAATCTGGAATTGGCTTGGAACAAGCCAGGTTAGACTATGGCTACCAGTCCGCTCTGACGGGAATTGTGGAACGTCCGAAACTAAAGGGCATTCTCGACCGGCGTCAGAGGACCGGAATGTCCGAAGAGTCGGAATATGCGTTTATGGCTTCCAAAGAAGCATTTGATGAAGCCGGCATTTCAGATGACTATCTAAAGGAGAACGAAGTTGGTATCATCTTCGGTAACGATTCATCGGCCAAGGCTGTCATTGAGGCTCATGAAATAATGAAAGAAAAGAAAGATTCCGCATTAGTAGGATCTGGTTCTATTTTTCAGTCCATGAACTCGACGGTCAATATGAACCTCAGCACCATATTCCACCTTAAAGGAATTAATATGACCATAAGTGCAGCCTGTGCCAGCGGATCTCATTCTATAGGTCTTGGATATATGATGATTAAACAAGGTCTTCAAGATATGATATTGGTTGGAGGTGCTCAGGAAACCAACTACTACTCAATGTCTTCTTTCGATGCTCTTGGCACTTTCTCTTCAAGAATGGATGAGCCTACCAAAGCATCACGTCCATTTGATAAGAACAGGGATGGATTGATTCCCAGTGGCGGTGCCGCAGCATTGGTGCTTGAAGATTATGACCACGCCATTGCCAGAGGTGCAAACATTCTTGCTGAAGTGGTGGGATATGGATTTTCATCAAATGGCGGAGGCATCTCACAGCCCAGCGATGAAGGGTCAGAGCGAGCAATGAAAAGGGCACTCGCAGACGCAGGTATTTCTGCTGAGGAAGTTGATTATGTGAATGCACATGCCACTTCAACTCCTCAGGGTGATGACTATGAGGCAATAGCATTAGACCGGATATTCGGCGGGAAGAAAGCTCTTATAAGCTCTACCAAATCCATGACCGGTCATGAGTGTTGGATGGCTGGAGCTAGCGAAGCTGTTTATTGTGTTTTGATGATGCAAAATAGTTTTGTAGCACCAAACATCAATTTGGATGAGCCTAGTGAACATGCAGCTAATCTTAATATAGCTAAATCTACAATAGACATGCCAATTGATATTGCACTCAGCAACTCATTTGGATTTGGTGGAACAAATAGTGCTCTTGTGATAAAAAAAATAATCTAACGTAATAATCATATGAAAAAGTTACTCTTTTCAATTTTAATTGTCATGATGGCAATCCCTGCTTTAGCAGGGACCAAACTCGTGACAGGTTCACTCTCAGAACTGAAGGGAGCAAAAAGCGTTCCGTTCATTGTCAATTGGGATGGTGCTGTGTACAGCAAAGCTGGTACACTTGTTGATTCCCTTGACAAAGCAGTCAGAAACAATGACTGGGAAGAAGGTTCTCTCAACTACCTCTTCCAAAAGGCTAATTCGCGTACTGGCGAATATGGTGTTCGTCTTGTTGACAAAGATACTCAGACAGACTCTGAATACTACTTTGAAATGGTAGTGGAAACCATTTCAAAAGGCGGAGACATAAAAGGAGAAATTCACCTGAAGAAAAAGGGTCAGGATGAGCCTATCGCAATCATGACATTTGCATCTGATGATGCAGACGACAATGATAAAATTGCCTTTCGAGATCAATTTAAGTCCATCGGAGAAAGTCTCGGGAAGTTAATTGTAAAACAAATTAAGTAAACCAATGAATCATAAAGTTATGGGGCTAAGGAGTCCCATAACTTTTAATGCAAAAATTGAATGAATCTATTTCCAGAACTTAAAAAGAGATATTCAGGAGACAATCTAAATGCAAGAGAAGCTCAACGTCTTGCAGAGTTTATTGCATTTGGCCCTGTGGTATTCCAGACTGCTCGCATTTTGTTAAAATGGGGAATCTTGGATATAATTCGGGATTCAGATAATGGTATGACCATTGATGAAGTCGCGAAACATACTAACATCTCCATATACGCTGCAAAATGTCTGATGGAAGCTGCTCTTTGTATCGGTATACTTTTTATAGATCCGGAAACAGATCGGTTCAAAATATCAAAGACAGGATGGTTTCTCATTAACGACCCAGCAGTACGTGTTAATATTGATTTTAATCATGATGTTAACTACGAAGGCTGGTTCCACCTTGAAGAATCTCTTAAAGAGGGGAAGCCTGCCGGATTAAAACATTTCGGTGACTGGCCAACAGTTTACGAGGGCTTATCCAGCCTTCCGGAGCAAGTGCAAAAGTCATGGTTCGGATTTGACCATTTTTACAGTGATTCGTCATTTCCAGAAGCTCTCGAAATTGTATTTAAGAAGAATAAGACACGGTCGCTATATGATGTCGGTGGTAATACCGGCAAATGGGCTCTCCAGTGTGTTGCATATGATAATGACGTTGAGGTAACCATATTGGATCTTCCTCAGCAAATCAAGCTGATGGAAACGAATACATCCGGGAAAGAAGGAGCCAATCGCATAAAGGGATATGGGATTAATCTTCTTGAAGCTTCCGCAAAGTTCCCCAAAAACGAAACCGCGCCCGATGCCATTTGGATGAGCCAGTTTCTGGATTGCTTCTCAATGGAAGAAATCGTAAGCATTCTTTCAATAGCCAAGGAAGCTATGGGTGACAACACCAGAATCTATATAATGGAAACATTATGGGACCGTCAGCGTTTTGAACCCGCGGCTTTCTGTCTGACTATGACAAGCCTATATTTTACAGCCATTGCAAATGGCAACAGTAAAATGTACAACACTGAAGATCTTGCAGAGTGCATAAAGAAAGCCGGACTTGAAATAGAAAAAATTTATGACGGGTTGGGTCAAGGGCACAGCATAATAAAAGTAAAACTAATAAACCAATAACAGTAATGACAAGAGAAGAAATAGAAGAAAAGGTAAAGGGCTTCATGATCGAGGAACTTGAACTTGAAGAAGATGATCTCGTGGCTGAAGCCCTCCTCAAAGATGACCTCGGGATTGACAGTCTAGACTACGTTGACATCGTGGTCATTGTAGATAAAATCTTCGGATTCAAAATCAAGCCGGAGGAGATGACAGATGTCAAGACCCTCGGTCAGTTCTGCGACTACATCGAATCCAAGGTAGGATAAATGGAAAAAGAGTGGGCAGGAACTACATACGGCAACGGTTGGATGCACAAGTGGCTCATCCGTATGCTCCGTTTCATTGATGTACGGATTCTTTACGGATTCGTATCCATCTTTGTTATTCCTGTCTGTCTGGCAATCAATCCAAGTAGAGGTCTAATCTACCGATATTTGCGTAAACGTCAAAAAAATGGCATTATAAGGGCTGCATGGCTGACTTATGTCAATCATTGTCTGTTCGGGCAAGTGGTCGTTGACAGGTTCGCAATGTATGCCGGGAAAAAGTTCGAAGTTGAGATAGATGGCTATGACAACTATCTGAGATTAGCAGATAATCCCGACGGATTTATCCAGTTAAGTGCGCATATCGGGAACTATGAAATTGCCGGATATACATTAAAAGCAGAGAAGAAGAAATTCAATGCGTTAGTGTTTTTCGGTGAGAAGGAATCAGTCATGCGCAATCGACAAAAATTGTTCTCGACTACGAACATCAATATGATTGCCATTCGCCCAGACATGGGTCATCTCTTTGAAATTAATGCCGCATTGGCCAACGGAGAGGTTGTCAGTATGCCGTCCGACCGTGTATTCGGTTCCGACAAACATCTTGCAATTGACTTCCTTGGGGAGAAAGCCAAATTTCCCTATGGCCCATTCAGCATAGCCACGATGAGAGGTTTGGAAGTAATTGCTGTCAATGTCCTTAAGATATCTGCTAAGAAATATAAAATCATAGTTACCCCCCTCTGTTACGATGGACAGGCTCCAAGAAAGGAACAGATCCGGCAACTCAGTTCGGCTTATGTAAATGAACTGGAGCGTGTTGTAAATATCTATCCGACTCAGTGGTATAACTATTTTGAATTTTGGGAAAATGATAATTGAGATAAATCCGCGAACCCCGCCAGATGAATTTGTAAGGCAAATCGATGTTCACACATTGTTGCCTCAACAGGAGCCATTTGTCATGATAGGACAGATGGAGCATTTCGACATGACCAACGTGAGAACAACCACACAGGTGCTGATGTCAAATATTTTTGTAGAAGGTGGAGTGCTGGATGCTTCCGGCATCATTGAAAATATTGCCCAAACTTGTGCTGCAAGAATCGGCTATATAAATCAATATATACTGAAGAAAGGTATTCAGATAGGATTTATTGGAGCAATAAAGAATTTCCAAACACATAGTCTTCCTAAAGTAGGTGAAACCATAGAAACCTCTGTTACCATCAATGAGGAGGTCTTTGGAATGCTTTTGGCAACAGCGCAGGTCACTACACCGGACAGACTCATTGCAACAACAGAGATAAAAATCGCAATCAAGGAATAATGGAACTAACGTCATCAAAAGACATAGAAATTCGCTTCAGCGAAGTGGATATGATGAAGGTCGTATGGCACGGCGCATACCCGTTATATCTTGAAGATGCACGCGAGGCATTCGGTGACGAATATGGGTTGACTTATGAAGGCTATCTTGACAACCAATATTATGCGCCCATAGTGGACATGCAGATACAATATAAATTCCCCCTCCGCTACGGGGTAAAGGCCCGAATTGATATAACGTATCGTCCAACTGAGGCTGCCAAGATTGTGTTTGACTACGAAATACGTGATAAGGAAACCAATCTGCTATACTGCAAGGCTCGCACTATCCAAGTATTCATGGACATGGATTATAATCTCGTATTATTTAATCCGGAATTTTTTGAGAACTGGAAAGCAAAATGGCAGCAATAATAGGTGATAATATCATATCCCCAATGGGATTCACAACAGAGGAAAATTTCCAAGCCGTAAGACTTGGAAAGACCGCATTGCGTCATTTCGATTCTGCTGATGGCATCCCGTTTCCCTTTACCGCCTCTCTTTTTACAAAGGAACAAATAGATGGGCTTAAGGAAGAAAATCTCACTCGTTTTGAGTCTCTGGCTTATCACTCAATTATGAGTGCCATTACGAGCCATCCGGAAATAATCTCCGAACGAACTGTTTTAGTCCTTAGTAGCACCAAGGGAAACGTAGGCGTTCTCCAAGACACCGAAAATGATAAAAATATCATAAATTTAGGTGAAGCAGCAAGAAAGATTTCTGACAAAATAGGTTTGAGCCAATCTCCAATAGTTGTCAGCAATGCGTGTATTTCAGGTGTCTCGGCAATCATTTTGGCCACACGGCTAATCGATGCTGACAAGACAGACAATGTCATCGTCTGTGGTGTTGACGAGCAGAGTCCTTTCATTATATCTGGTTTTGAGTCCTTGAAAGCTTTGTCAGAATCAGAATGCAGACCCTTTGACATAGAGAGGCTTGGTCTTAATTTGGGTGAGGCTGCTGCAACACTTGTTTTATCAAAGCACCCCCAAAAGGGCTGTTGGCAGATAATTGGAGGCGCGATAAGAAACGATGGTTTTCATATAAGCAGCCCCTCACCTAAAGGAGAGGGAGCTTATCAGTCACTGTGTAAAACAATTGAAGGGACTTCCTTTGATGACATTGCAGTTGTAAATGCACATGGTACGGCTACCATGTATAATGACCAAATGGAGTCAAAAGCCATAAGCCGTGCCGGACTTTCGGAAGTGCCGGCAAATGCCTTAAAAGGGTACTTTGGTCACACCATGGGTGCAGCCGGAGTATTGGAAACCATTCTAACAATGCATTCTGTAGAGGATGGCATCATTTTCGGAACAAGAAACTTTGAAGAACTTGGCGTAAGCGGAAAAGTTAACATTACTTCTTCATTGCAGCAAACAAATAGGTCATCGTTTATTAAGATGATTTCCGGATTTGGTGGAGGGAATGCTTCAATTCTTGTATCTCTGAAAGATAAAGGTGGACTTGAAACTCGTAATACTCAGTTTGAAATATCCCATAGGGTAGTTTTGACACAAGATTCTTTAGTGATTGACGGAGTGTCTGCCAAATTGGAATTTTCGGGTGATAAACTTTTGACTGCGCTATACAAGGAACGAATAGGCGATTATCCCAAATTTTATAAAATGGATTCTCTTTCCAAGTTAGGATTCATCGCATCCGAGATACTGTTGCAAGCTGAGAAGGAGAATGATTTTGAAAATACGCCCTCAAGAGGAATAGCCTTTTTCAATAGCCATGCATCGCTTAATACGGATATTGCCTACTTGGAAACAATAAAAGACAAAGGAAATTATTTTCCTTCTCCATCATTATTTGTCTATACATTGCCCAATATCGTTACGGGAGAGTTAGCCATCCGACATCATCTACTTGGCGAGACAGCATTCTATATCCTACCTAACAAGGATTGGAACAGAATAACTGACATTATTGAATGTATGTTCTGTGATGAACAAATAGATTCAGTGATTGGAGGTTGGGTGGAATACATAAATTCAACCAGTTTTGAAGCAAATATTTTTATCGCAAATAAAACCAACTAAATATGGAAGAAATAATTTTAGAGTTGAAAGAGAAAATTATCGATGCCCTCAACCTAGAGGACATAACACCCGAAGAACTTGATGCTTCGGCACCTCTGTTCGGTGATGATGGAATTGGCCTCGACTCCATTGACGCGCTTGAAATAATAGTGCTTCTCGAGAAGAACTATGGCATCAGACTTGCAAATGCTGCCGAAGGTAAAGCAATATTTACCAGCATTGAAAGCATTGCCAAATACGTTCAGGAAAACCGCAAGAAATAATCCTATCATGCCACAAAGCATAGCCATAACAGGTCAGGGTATAATCTGCGCAATAGGTGTGGATTGTGAATCCGTGCTGTCTTCCTTGAAGAAGGAGGAACATGGAATCTCACAGATTAAGTATCTTGAATCAATTCATAAAGAGCTTCCTGTCGGAGAGGTCAAGCTTTCTGACAATCAAATGAAAGATATTCTTGGGCTACCCACAGACAGAGAAGTAAGTAGAACATCGCTGCTTGGTGCTATCGCTTTGAAACAGGCAATGAAATCTTCTGTACTAAAGAAAGAAGATTTAGCCGGGAAAAGAGTTGCTCTCATATCGGGGACAACTGTCGGTGGTATGGATGTAACCGAGCGGCATTATCCGCAAATGCTTTCAGATAAGGGGAAAGCCCGGTATGTAAGACAACATGATTGTGGAAACAATACTAAAGAGATAGCTGAATTATGTGGTATAGAAGCCGATTTGATTACGATTTCCACGGCTTGCTCATCCGCATTGAATGCCATTATTCTTGGTTCCCGATTATTGTTGGCCGATAAAGTTGATATTGTCCTTGCCGGAGGAAGCGAAGCTCTAAGTCGATTCCATCTCAATGGTTTTAACAGCCTAATGATATTGGATTACGACAGTTGCCATCCTTTTGACAGTAACCGTCATGGACTTAACTTGGGAGAAGGAGCTGCCTACGTCGTTTTGGAGCGGGCAAAAGACCTATCTATGCGAAAAGGATGTAATCCTATCGTATTTATAGCAGGATATGGCAACAGATGCGATGCTTTCCACCAGACAGCGACGTCTGAGAATGGAGAGGGAGCATACCTTGCAATGACCGATGCCATTGCGATGAGTGGCATTAACCCGTCAGAGATTGATTATATCAATGCTCACGGCACTGGTACTCCCGACAATGACAGAAGTGAGTCTCAGGCTATACTTAGAGTCTTTGGCGAGTCCTATCCTCCAGTATCAAGTACCAAAGCTTTTACAGGCCATACAACGTCCGCCTCAGGGAGTATTGAAACAGTTATTTGCATGTTGTCGATGCACAATAACTTCATTCCGGCGAATCTCCGCTGGCAACAAAGTTCAGAGGATTGCATTATCCCCTCCAAAGGGCAACAAAACGTTGAGTTACACAATGTAATGTGTAACTCCTTTGGTTTCGGAGGAAACGAATCTTCACTGATTTTGTCTCGTACTCCCGTCCTTCTGGATGATGTAAAAGACTCAGCTGAATATGGAATTTCCTCCATTCATGAGATTACAAACACCGAGGACTTGTCTGATGTCAAAAAATATGTGACAGCCATGGAGGCTCGCCGAATGAGTAAAATCATGAAAGCAGCAATCTTGACTTCCATGCAGGCGATTGAATCAGCAGGTATCCAAAAACCAGATGCCATTGTCATCGGGACCGCATATGGAATGCTTGATCAGGGAGAGAAAATTCTCAATCACATAGAAGAAGAGGGAGAAGAAGGGCTTAGTCCTACTTTGTTTATGCAGAGTACACATAATACTATTGCTGGAACATTGGCCACTCGTCTGAAATGTCATGGGTATAACATCACCTATTCGCAGGGAGAAGATTCTTGGGATTTAGCAATATCCGATGCCAAACAACTGATTTCGGAAGGGAAGGCAGAGAATATACTCGTGGGACTGCATGACTATTGTCCCGAACATTTTCGTCAAATTTTTGAATTTGCCGGAATAAAGGTTCCTGCTGAAGTAATTTCTAGAAGTGTAATTGTATCAAAGCATAAAATAGGAAAGGAGGAAGGCAATGAATAATTCGTTACTGTTTAACCTCTCCACTTATGGTTTGTTTCTGCTTGCTTTGATTCAGAGTGCAATCCTTGCCTTTGGTCAAGTTTTCTTGAAGATAGGCTTGATGAAGATGGAACCATTCGGATGGAATGCAGCTTTTTGGAGGTCGGCTTTACTTAACTGGCAGTTTGCCCTTTCCGGAATATGCTTCGGAGGAGCCAGCCTTTTGTGGATGTATATCATAAAGAAATTTCCTCTCAGTATGGCCTATCCTTTGGTCAGTTTAAGCTACGTTTTTGGACTATTGGCTGCAGCGTGGATTTTCCACGAAGATGTCAACCTCAATAAATGGATTGGAGTTGCATTGATAGTGGCGGGCTGCTTTATCATTTCTAAACCATAAAATCATGAGAAAGATAATAATATTGTTGACTTTGTGTTTGACGCTCGGGGTTGCGTTTGCCCAGAATTTCAATCAAGCTCAGGCACTGAAAGAAATTAGTGCTGCGGCAGCTTCAATAAAAACTATGCAGTGTGATTTTGCCCAGACAAAATCGTTGAAAATGCTTGGCGACAAAATGGTCTCCAGAGGTCAGATGTGGTGTGAGCAACCAAATATGCTGCGGTGGCAATATAACACTCCATACACTTACACATTCATCCTCAATAACAATAAGGTAACGGTCAAAAAAGGCAATCATAGTGATGTGATTGATGTGAACAAAAACAAGATGTTCAAGGAAATTGCAAGAATCATGATGAATAGTGTCTTGGGGAAAGTGCTGACAGATAAAGCAGACTTCAAATCGTCCGTTATCCACAAGAGCAACTATTACATCGTTACTCTGATTCCTCAGAAAAAGGAGATGAAACAGATGTTTACTTCCATCCTTTTGCATTACGACACAAAACTCAAATTAGTTACGAAGGTTGAAATGCACGAGAAGAATGGAGATAGTACATTGATCGAATTGAAAAATATAAAAAAGAACACTCCGATAAATGCTTCGCAGTTTAAGATTAATTAGTCTACTACTAATACTGTTGAGTTGCCATGGCTTTGTATTTTCGCAGAGTCCGGTTCTTGCATATCCTGACTCGGTAGGTCAGAGATCCCGGTATGAGATTGTCATAGAAATGCCTAAAGCCTATCTTAGCGGACTAATGATTATGCACAAGCCATCAGAAGGACATGTAGATGCGAGTGTAATCAATGAATTTGGCATTTCTCTGATGGATATAAGCTACGATGAGAAAAAGGACAAGGTTAAAATACACAGTATAACTGACAAGATGAACAAGTGGTATATCAAGAGGTCACTGAGCGGAGACTTTAAGAATATCTTTAAAGCTATGCATCAGGGTTCACAAGAATACCTAAATACAAAACGCAAAATCAAATATTCTTTTCAACCGGCAAATGAAACTGAATAGGAATTTATATAAAATCATCAATAAGGAAACTGTCGGCGAGGTGACTACATATATAATCACCCTTATTCCTTCATGCGTAATATACGCCGCCCATTTTCCGGGAATGCCTATTACTCCAGGCGTTTGCCAGATTCAAATGACAAAAGAACTTTTGGAGGATTGTCTTAATAGGACATTGAGAATTTCGGGAGTGAAAAATGCGAAATTTGTTTCCGTTCTAACTCCGACAGACAAACCAATAAGAGTCTCATTAAATAAAATTAAGCAAGAAGACAATCAGTTCAAGGTACAAGCCGTGATTGCTGATGATGATACAACCTATGCCAAACTCTCATTACAAACAGTCATTGCATGACAGAGGCATCTGTGTGATAATACCAGTTTATAATAATGAGGGTACTATTGCAGACGTGGTGGGGCGAACGCTTCTCCACTGTGATGACGTAATTGTAGTGAATGACGGTTCTGCCGATTCGACAAAAGAATGTTTGGAACGTATTGCCGGAATAACAATTATCAATTCTCCTAAGAATGAAGGAAAAGGGTCGGCATTGAGAAGAGGGTTTAGGAAAGCTTTGGATTTGGGTTTCGCTTATGCGATAACTCTTGATGCAGATGGGCAACACTATCCTGAAGATATTCCTCTGTTCTTGGATGCCAACATCGAACATCCGGGATGTCTGATTGTCGGGTCCCGTGATTTAACCGGGGTTGTCAGATCTAAAGGAAGCTCGTTTGCAAATTCCTTTAGTAATTTTTGGTTTTGTGTTCAGACGTTGCATAGACTACCTGATACACAAACTGGTTATAGGCTTTATCCACTCAAAAAGTTAAAAGGGTTATCTTTCTTAACCTCACGTTATGAGGCGGAGCTTGAATTGTTGGTATTTGCCTCGTGGCACGGTGTAAAGCTAATTTCAAAGCCGATAAATGTCTTCTACCCAAAACCGGAAGAACGGGTCTCCCATTTTAGACCCGGCCTTGATTTTACAAGAATTTCAATCTTGAACACGATACTGTGTGTTTTAGCTGTGATTTACGGTATTCCATGTTTCTTGTACAGAAGTCTGAAAACGGGCTTATTTACAATTACCACCTACATTGTGTATCTTGTCGGAGCTCTCACAATAACCCCCATTGCATTCGGAAAGGCTTGTTATACTAAACTGACAGGGAAACCATCTTATAAACTGCATAATGTCGTGACAACATTCAGTAAGACAGTTGTTAAGTTACTCGGTTTGTTCGGTGCGAAAGTAAAAGTAGATAATAAATCAGGTGAAGACTTTAAGAAACCTGCATTGATTATATGCAACCATCAGAGTCAATTAGATTTAATGGTTCAATTGAGTCAGACAAACAGGATAATATTTCTGACAAACGATTGGGTGTGGAAAAATCCTATATTTGGTGCCATTGTTCGGTGTGCGGAATACTATCCCGTCTCAGTGGGATTGGAAAAACTTTTGCCCAAGTTGCAAGAGTTGGTGGATAGAGGATACTCAATTTCAGTTTTTCCAGAGGGTACGAGATCAGAAGCGGAGGAAATTAACCGATTCCACAAAGGTGTATTCCATATTGCTAACACTCTGAATCTGGATATTTTGCCTCTTGTTGTTTATGGGACAGGGAAGGTTATGCCGAAACATGGATGGCTTATAAAGAGGTGGCCAATATGGCTGAAAATAGGGAAAAGGATGAATCAAGAAGATTTGACCTCTTTGGGGACAACTCTACGGGCACAGGCCAAAAACCTGCGTGGAGAATACCAAACTATTTACGATAACTTGAAAAATAGGATTGAAAGGAATGTCTAAACAAAAGGTCATAATAATTGGTGCCGGACTTGGTGGTCTTGTATGTGCAGCCATTCTTGCAAAAGAGGGGCTTGATGTCACTGTTGTAGAAAAGAATCCACGTGTTGGAGGATGCCTACAAAGCTATTGCCGTGACAATGCAATATTTGATACAGGAATGCATATCTTTGGAGGTATGCACGAAGGCGGTAATATAAGAAGAATCTTTGATTATCTCGGTATTTCAGAGATGCTTAACATTCATGATCTTGATGCCACAAACAGCATTGAAGTATTTGTAGATAAAGATAAAACAACCCAAACATTCTCAATGTACAGAGAGAGATTTGTAGAATCCCTCTCAAAGATTTTCCCGGAAGAAAAGAGCAATTTACAGAATTATCAAAATAAGGTGGACGAGGTTATGGAGCAAATGGATTTGTTCCATCTTCGGGCTGACCGTGGATTAAATACCGTTGGGAATGTTGATTTCAACCTTCCTGCGAATAAATTTATTTCTAAATATATCGACGATAATCGGCTGGTAGCCTTATTGGGCGCACTGAATGTTCTATATGCCGGTGAAGCGAATGTCACCCCGGCATTTTTACACTCCTCAATTTCCACTATATTCTTTAATGGTGCTTGCCGAATCGCCGGAGGTTATGAGACTCTTGCAAATGCTTTGACGTCTGTTATAACAAATCATGGAGGGAAAATTCTTGTCAATAGTAAGGTAATCAAGATAAATTCTGACAATAAAGAAGTTACCAGTATTCTTACTGACAATGGCAATATTCTCAAAGGGGATACTTTTGTATTGGCCTCCCCTGTGAATGAGTTGGAATCACTTATAGATAACCCCAGACTTTTGTCAAATGCCTACAAGTCTTTTATTTCCATAAAAGAAGATTCAATCTCATCCTTTATCGTAAATATCCGGCTTAAAAAAGATAAGATAGAATACAGTAATCGTATTGGTTTCTATTTGGAAAATTACGATACGACATGGGAAGATGAATCCTGTGCTGATATAAAGCGGTTTATGTATATGACACCACCTGTTGTCAATCAAGGAAAATTCGCAGAAACACTCAACGTTGTGGCTCCTTTGAGATGGTCTGAAGTAGAACAATGGGAAAAGAACGTCAAAGGAGCAAGGGATAAGGATTACTATACCTTCAAGAATAAACTAATAGAATTCATATTAGACAAATTATCTGAGATATATCCAAGTCTTAGAGAAGCGGTGGAGTACATAGATTCCGCCACGCCTTTAACAATCCACGATTTTACGGGTGTTAGGCATGGAGCTATGTGTGGTTTGCGCAAAGATTGTAATGATGCCATTCCATTTATTCCCTTGCGTACCAAGATTCCCAACTTGTTTCTTACAGGACAAAGTATAAATATGCATGGCTTTTGTGGCGTGACATTGACCGCAGTACAAACTTGTGAAGCGATTCTTGGCAAGGATTATCTTATCAATAAAATTTAAACGAAATGAAGAGAATCACCTCCATAATAGCTGCAATAATAATGACAATCAACTGTTTTGCCCAAATTAATATATGGGAGAATACAGATTGCCATAAAAAGGTAAAGCTAACTCCTTATATAGTCAATGGCGATAATAATATCGGGATTATTGTATGTCCCGGTGGGAGTTACTTTTGGCATGATAGCGAAACCGAGGGGCATGAAGTGGCTAAATGGCTCAACAATAACGGAATTTCTGCGTTTGTTTTGGACTATCGAACTGCCTATGTCCCCGCATTTATATTCCATCATCGGTATCTATTTAGAGGAAATCGTTATCCTGACCCACAAGATGATTTACGACAGGCTATAAAAATAGTAAGAGAGAACGCAAGTGAGTTTGGGGTGGATTCTACTAAAATTGGGGCCATGGGATTTTCAGCAGGTGGACATCTCGTAATGTCTTCTGCAGAACTATTTGATCCGCAATATCGACCGAATTTTATTGTTCCGATATACCCTGTTGTTACCATGACTGAAAAATGCGTTCATAAAAGGTCTCGCAGAGGATTATTGGGTGATAATAAACAGAATGACCCGGAATTAAAGAATTTACTTTCACTAGAAAGACATGTTCCGGAAGATTGTCCGCCTGTCTTTTTGGTGAATTGTAAGGATGACCCTATTGTGGATTACCACAATTCTGTATTGTTGGATTCGGCTCTCACGTCAAAGAACATTCCTCATCAATATCTTTTGTTTGAGACAGGAGGACATGGATTTGGTGCATCTGAAACAAAGGGTTCTGCTGAATGCAGGGAATGGAAAGAAGCATTCCTAAACTGGATAAAGACAATATTCTGATAAAGATACTTCCAAATGACTAAGATTGCACTCAAAATACATGACTTCATGCAGAGCCGCAGAAGGTTTTGCCTTCTGTCGTTTATCATAGTCACGTCAGTCCTCTCCTGCCTGTTGCTACGTCTGGATTTTAAAGAAGATATTTCGGATTTTCTTCCATTGGAAGGCAATCATCAGGAGGCGATGCAGGTCTATCAAGATGTGTCGGGGGCAAGTAAGATTATTGCCATATTTCAAGCGTCAGATTCGCTTAATGCAAATCCTGACGATATGGTGGAAGCAATCGATTATTTTGAAAATATCGTCTCTGAAAAAGATTCTGCTGCATATGTCAGGGAATTGACTACGCAAATCAACTTGGAGAAGATTTCGGAATATACCGACTTCGTCTATTCTAATATCCCTTATTTCCTCTCCGAGGAAGATTATACGAGAATGGACAGTCTGCTGAATACCCCCGGCTATATTTTATCTCGGCTTGAAGAGGATAAGGAACTGTTAATGTTCCCCACATCCGGATTGCTGTCTGAAAATCTTCAAAGAGATCCGCTCAATCTTTTCTCTCCCTGCGTAGGTAGGCTTCAAAGTGGCCAGTCTGCAGATAATATTGAGATGTATGACGGTTATATCTTTACTCCGGATATGAGCCGCGCCTTGGTTCTAATGGAATCTCCATTTGGAAACAGTGAAACTCATAACAATGCCGTTTTAATGGATTTCCTTGCGGAACGGGCAAACGAGGTTGAAAACGAGTTTTCAGGAGTGACTGTTCATTACATCGGGGGGCCGGCCATTGCAGTCGCCAATGCTACACAAATTAAAGAGGACAGTCTGTTATCCATTGCAATTGCCGCAGTTCTGATTGTGGCGTTACTTATTATTGTATTCAGAAAGGCTTGGAACATTATCCTTATTGTCATTTCGGTTGGATGGGGATGGTTGTTCGCAATGGCGATGGTATCGGTGATTCATAGTAGTGTTTCATTGATTGTTGTGGGAATATCAAGCATTATACTCGGTATTGCAGTCAATTATCCGCTCCATCTGATAGCTCATACTGCGCACACAGGTTCGATGAAACAAGTGCTAAGAGAGATAATAGCCCCCTTGATAATAGGTAATATAACCACTGTAGGAGCGTTTGTTGCACTTGTCCCATTGAAAGCGGCTGCTCTCCGCGATTTGGGGATTTTCAGTGCTTTGATTCTTATTGGCACCATTTTATTTACCGTTGTATTTCTGCCTCATGCAGTTCGTAAAAAAGGAAACCGTCAACATGAGATTTCTGTCAAATGGCTAGATTGGTTGAGCAACATTAGACCGGAAAAAAAACGTTGGGTTGTCCTTGGCGTGGTGTTACTCACTGTCATATTTGGCTATTTTAGTCTCAAAACAGACTTTGACTCTAATATGAGCCATATAAATTTCATGACCGACCGTCAGAAAGCGGATATGGTATATTTTAAGGAACTGACAAGCAATAACTCAGACAACACTGAAACTTTATATGTTGTAAGCTCCGGAAACACGCTGGATGAGGCTATTGATAACAATGCCGCGTTAAGACCCAAACTCAAACAAGAACTTGCTTCGATTGATAGCGTTTATCAATCTGACATGCAATTTCTACCATCATCAAAACAGCAAGCTGAAAGATTGGAAAGGTGGACTAATTTTATAGCGACTCATAAAACTCTTTTGACAGATTCCTTGACGCAGGGGGTACTTACAAAGGGCTTCCAGAAAAAAGCATTCTCTCCCTTTGAAGATATTCTATCAGGAGAATATGCCCTCCAAGACAAAGACTTCTTTAGCCCTCTTAATTCCATTAATTCTCAGCACCTCAGCATTGACAGTATAAATGGGAAATACCGGGTTGTCAATCTGATTTCTGTGCAGAAAGACAAAATGGAAGTTCTCCGTCAAAAGATTGATAGCCTCGAAGGGTCCCATTTCTGCTTTGATGTGCAAAGTATGAACAGTGCTATTGCCAATGGCCTCTCAGACAACTTCAGCTATATTGGATGGGCCTGTAGTTTGATTGTGTTCTTTTTCCTATGGGCTTCTTTTGCCTCCATTGAATTGGCTTTGCTCTCGTTCCTGCCTATGGCAGTCAGTTGGATTTGGATTCTGGGAATTATGGGAATGACCGGAATACAATTCAACATTGTCAATATTATTCTCGCTACTTTCATCTTTGGACAGGGAGATGATTACACAATCTTCATGACCGAAGGCTGTTGCTATGAATATGCTTTTAGGAAAAAGATGCTTGCTTCCTACAAAAGTTCGATTCTTGTGTCCGCTCTCATTATGTTCATCGGAATCGGAACTTTGATATTTGCAAAACATCCGGCACTCCATTCATTGGCTGAGGTTACCATTGTTGGTATGCTCTCGGTTGTATTGATGGCTTATCTATTGCCTCCTTTGGTATTCAATTGGATCACAAAATCTCATGGCAAATATAGGAAACGCCCTCTAACGCTCGGACCGTTACTTCGTACTTGGTTCTGTGGAGCATGGTGGCTATCTCAATTACTAATCGGATATATCTTGGGCTTCTTCCTGTTTATTATTGGTCCGAGGACACCAAAAACACTGGCTCTTTTCCATCGTTTTGTCACTTGGTCACATAGAATTGACCTTAAATTGATGCCCGGTGTTAAATTCAGAATGCACAACCCGTATAATGAGACTTTGAATAAGCCCTGTGTTATCGTGTGCAACCATCAGTCCTTGCTCGACCCGATGTATTTTATGGCATGGAGTCCTAAGATTCTCATTGTGGCAAATGAGAGGTCAAGTATGAATCCGGTGGTTCGTATAATGTTCAAGTGGTTGGGATTCTATACAATCCGGCAGTCCAACTTTACTGCATGGAAGGATTCTTCTTTGGAGAGAGACTTGGAGATTTTCAAGAAGTATGTCGAGGAAGGCTATTCAATAGCCTTCTTTCCGGAAGGAATGCGTAATCCCGATTCTTCCATTCTCAGATGCCATAAAGGACCGTTCTATCTTGCAAAGCAACTTAACATTGATGTTTTGCCTGTGTTGCTGCATGGCGTTAACTATCTTATGCCCATCCAAAGCTTTGCCTGCTACAAGGGAGAAATCAATATGCGGATAGGTAAACGGATAACATCGTCAAGTCCTATATGGAATGAATCATACTCTGCATTCGCCCAGAATGTTCATCGCCACATGAAGGTTGAATACAAGGCAATGTGTTGCAAGTATGAGACGGCAACCTATTTTGCATCTCTTGTAAAAGACCGTTATCGATATAAGGGGACGGAACTATTACAGGAAGTAACCCGTAACCTAAAAAAGCACAACAATTATTCCGATTTGGTAGACCATACTCAACCGGGATGTGTTGTTATTAAAAATTGTGGATATGGTGAAATGGCTCTATTGATGGGTCTTGTCCATCCCGACATCAAGGTATTTGCAATTGATTCGGACGAAGAAAAAATAACAGTAGCAAAATATGCTGCTGAGGGAATTGTTACTAACGTAGAGTTTCAGACCTCTATGGATTTATCAACGATAGAAAACTTAAAGCTTTATGAATTTTCAGTGTAAACAGACATACGTTCCTAAAAAAGTATGTGGTGCAATATTGGCCGGTCTGATATTGTTTTCCTCTCTTCATGTCAACGCTCAGGAACCAATTACCATCAATAGCGACAACTCTGTCACAATTACTTATATAGATCCGAAAGCCGAGAAAGTAGAAGTACAGGGTACATTCTTCCAAAAAGGGAATTCTTTAATTCCTATGGCTGGAATGTTCTCCAAAGATGGTAAAGCTGAAATGACGAACACTGGAAATGGAGTTTGGACTTATACGTCGCAGCCGCTCAGTTCTGAACTCTACTGGTACGATTTCGTAGTGAATGAAGATTCTGTGCGTTTCGATAAAAGGAATAGGGACACAACTCGGGATATAGGCTCTACCTATAACTATTTTATCATCAAGGGCGGGATTGGAGATAACTTTACTGATGCGCAAACAAAAAAAGGCACATTAGAATATGATTGGTACCCATCATCGTTGAATGGAATGAGTAAACGCCGTATGGCTGTATATCTTCCTCACGGATACAAATCATCATCTCGACGCTATCCAGTCCTTTATCTCCTTCATGGTTCGGGAGGTGATGAAACTGCGTGGGCTGATTGCGGTCGTTTATCCCAAATAATGGATCATCTTATTGCAAATGGCACATGTGAACCAATGATTGTTGTCATGCCCAACGGCAATGTGGAGTTAGCAGCCGCTCCCGGAGAAGATCCTAACAATCCGAATGTTCAACCTTCTAGCAACAATGTTTCATCGATGTTTGGTAAATTCGAGAAATCATTTGTCCCCGAGATTGTCAATTATGTTGACAAGAATTATCGTACGGTTGCAGATAAGCAACATCGAGCCATAGCTGGGTTGTCTCTTGGTGGCCTTCATACACTGTACACCTCATTAAATAATCCTAATGAATTTGATTACATTGGATTATTCTCGGCTCAAACAACAAACGCTCTTGGAGACAAAAGTGTCGGCGGATTGAAAAGTATAGGAGAAGGTTGGAAGCAACTAAAGCAAGCACTTCCTTTTTTAGGGGGTGGTAGCGTTGACCGAAAGATTAGCAGTATCACTGGAGGAGAATCCGATAAGAATTTGGATATATATGATAATTTTGATTGGAAATTGAAGAATTTCTTTAAGAAAAATCCCAGACTCTTCTATATCGCCGTAGGGAAGGATGATTTTACAAAGAAACTTAACGATGACTTAGAG
>Ga0137307_101084_pt1 | contig 27157 bp, 22 predicted proteins | sample NAcewD2O_March_2_FD_97180 | JGI IMG/M metagenome (GOLD analysis project Ga0137307, IMG submission 97180) | Mouse cecal microbial communities from Vienna, Austria - N-Acetylglucosamine amended D2O_March | ecosystem: Host-associated > Mammals > Digestive system > Large intestine > Cecum | place... | reverse complement strand
AAAGGGATATCAGACCTTTGTGCTCACCTATACCATCAATTTTCTACAGTCGGTTCCGTTAAAGCTTCAGCCGTTGAAGGATATCTCCCGGGCAGTCCGCTATATCAGGAAGAAAGCGGATGTATTTGGCGTGATCGAAGATGAACTGACCGTCTGCGGATTCTCTGCAGGAGGGCATCTGTGCGGTAGCCTGTGCGTACATTATGAGGACATCCAGGACGATTCGGCTGAATACAGCGGTATATCAAATCGGCCGGATTCCGCTATTTTGAGCTACCCGGTCATTACTTCCAGGGAACAGGCGCACAGAGGTTCTTTTATTGCATTGCTAGGAGAAAATGCTTCTGCGGAAGACCTGGAATACATGTCTTTGGAAAAGCAGGTCACTGAGCAGACGCCTCCCTGTTTTTTGTGGGCAACGGCAACGGATGAGACGGTGCCGGTGGAGAACAGCGAAATGTATGTCCGGGCATGCCGGGAAAAAGGTGTCCCCTGTGCGTTCCATATGTTTACAAAGGGAATACACGGGCTGTCCCTGGCAGATGATGACTGGGCCAACGGAGTGCATATGAGTCCGTATACAGAAGAACAGCTTGTCTGTGTGATGAGGAAAGTGAAGTCCGGGGAGGCTGCCGTACCGGAAAGGGTCCGGGCTGAATGGGAGGAACAGGAAAAGCGGCATGCAGGACATGTAAGAGCGCCGGAACCTGAGGTCGCTGTCTGGCCGGAGCTGGCGGATGCATTTATAAAAAATTTGCAAAAATAGATTTAGGAAGCCGGGAGAAATTCTGGCTTCTTTTTATCTTAAAGGACATCCCATATGTTTAAGGAGGAGATTTATGGGAAATACATATGGTTATGTGCGTGTCAGCACAAGGGAACAGAATGAGAGCAGACAGCTTCTTGCTTTCAGTGAACAAAATGTACCGGAAAAAAACATTTTTATCGATAAACAGTCTGGGAAAGATTTTGACCGCCCTATGTATATGCGGCTCCTGAAAAAGCTGAAGAAGGATGACCTTCTCTATATCAAGAGCATTGACCGTCTGGGAAGAAATTATGAAGAGATTTTGGAACAATGGAGAATATTGACGAAGGAGAAGCAGATTGATATCGTAGTCATTGATATGCCGCTGCTGGATACCAGGCGCGGTAAAGACCTGATGGGAACACTGAATGAGATACTTGTTGGGTATTATCATTATTACGGAATCACGGACAACATTCAGAGCCTGAACAGGTTTCGTTATGAGATGATGAAAAGTTTGTTTAAATGGCTAAATCGAAGAAGCCAAAAGAAAAGCTACAAAAGGGATGGATTCAATGACATGCTAAAGGAATACCCATTAGTAAGGCCAAGAATCTATGTAAACGTGTATGCAAGATAGTTGTCGAATAATCAGTTTTGCAAAGAGCCCGGTGCGGGAAAGCCGCACGCCGGGTTCTGGGAGGGACATACCTCGCAAGGGATATGTCTACTCGACCTGAAGGTCAGGAAGCACGTTTTCTTGTGAAAATTGCCAGTATCTTTTTTCGTAAAATTCTTATATAATAAACAAAATGTGGAAGAGGAATGGAAAGGGGATTCCGGAAGCGCAGAGGAGATGGAGAGAATTGTTTATAAGGCATACCAGATGTGAAAGTCTGATGTGCCTTTTGTCGCATTTTTATTAGGATAGCAATGCAATTGTGAGATTACTGGACAGATGTGTTTCTGACAGGCAGTGTAAAGTATCGCATGAAAAATAATACGGGAATTGTCCGGATTTAAAATCTGCTGCGCAGATGACGGGCAGGAAGGCAGTCAATCAATCTGCGCAGCAGATTGGTTACACAGGCAGAAGGGAGAAGAGAGAAGGAAGTATGAAGGCATGGACTTTGCATAATATCAATGATTTCAGATTGGAAAATACAGAGGAGCTAAAACTTCATGACGGCGAAGTGCTGGTTGAAGTGAAAGCGGCCGGAATCTGCGGTTCTGACATTCCCAGGGTCTACCAGAACGGCACGTATTCGTTCCCGCTGATTCCGGGACATGAATTTTCCGGAGTTGTGGAAAAAGCGGGAAAAGCAGTAGATCCTGGATGGATCGGGCAGCGCGTCGGGATTTTTCCGCTGATCCCCTGCAGAAAATGCGGCCCCTGCCGGAAGAAGCAGTATGAGATGTGCAGGCATTACAGCTATCTTGGCTCCCGCACAAACGGCGGTTTTGCGGAATCTGCGGCGGTTCCGGCGGAGAATCTGATCATACTGCCGGATAACGTGACGTTTGAAGAAGCGGCCATGCTGGAACCCATGGCAGTAGCGGTCCATGCCATGAGGCGGGCTGCGCCGGATTCGGCAGATACCGTAGCAGTATGCGGGCTTGGTACGATCGGGCTTCTGTTGATCATGTTCCTGCAGGAGGCCGGAGTGAAAAATATCCTGGCTATCGGCAACAAGGAATTCCAGAAACAGATGCTTGGGAAGCTGGGGCTGCCGGAGGAAGCCTGGTGCGACAGCAGGAAAGAGGATGCAGGCCGGTGGATGATGGAACATACAGACGGTGCGGGAGCAGATATATTTTTCGAATGCGTGGGGAAAAATGAGACTTTAACATGGGCGATCGATCATGCGGCTCCCGGGGGAAGAGTCATGCTCGTGGGAAATCCATATTCAGATATGAATCTGGAAAAAGCGGTATACTGGAAAATCCTGAGGAATCAACTGACCGTGACGGGAACATGGAATTCTTCATTTTCAGGTCCTCAGGATGACTGGCATTACGTACTGGAACGGCTGGCTCATAAACGAATCGATCCTGCTGCCCTGATCACTCACAGATTTCCACTGGATAAGCTGGACCAGGGATTTCATATCATGCGGGACAAGACCGAGGACTATATTAAGATTATGGGGATTACTTCCGTGTAATCCCGATAAACAGAATGAAAGGAAAATAAAAAATGGGAATTTTAGAACTTTTTGTCCTGGCGGTAGGGCTTTCCATGGACGCATTTGCGGTGTCTGTCTGTAAGGGGCTGTCCCTTGGGAAGATCAGCAGAAAACACATGTACATAGCAGGGGCCTGGTTTGGAGGCTTTCAGGCGCTGATGCCTTTGATCGGATATTACCTGGGCAGATTTTTTACCGATGCGATCACAGAATATGACCACTGGATCGCATTTATCCTGCTGGTCATCATCGGAGGAAAGATGGTGAAGGAATCCTTTGACAAAGAGGAGCAGATGGACGGCTCCATGTCAGTTCAGTCCATGTTTTTGCTGGCGGTCGCGACAAGTATTGACGCGCTTGCCGTGGGAGTGACCTTTGCATTTTTGAAAGTATCTATCATCCCGGCAGTGAGTTTCATTGGGGTAGTGACCTTTGCCTGTTCAGCCGTGGGAGTGAAGATCGGAAGCATATTCGGCACAAAATACAGGTCAAGGGCAGAGCTGTGCGGCGGTATCATCCTGATCCTGATCGGAACGAAGATCCTGCTGGAAGGAGTGGGGATTCTTTGATTCTAATGTCAGCGGAAGAATTGGCGATCAGGGCAGGAGAAAAGCGTATCTGCTTCCGGTATAGCACCCGGCGGCAGATACGCTTTTTTTTCTATAGGAAACTTCTCCGAATTTTCCTATAGAAAAAAACTCCGGGGGATGCGCACTGCGGCGTATGAGGTAGATGTCGCAATGCGACCGCCGCAGGCGCGAGTTTCGCAAGCGAAACTCTTTGTTCTCTGATCAGGAAACTTCTCCGAATCGGACGAAGCCCGCCTGTCCCGCAGGGACATGAATTACGGAATACCCTTGGGTATGCTTGCATGGATATCTGACTGCTTACAATAACTGAATCCCATGCTCCCTGGCCTCATGCAATGCATCTTCCGGCCAGATGGATGACTGTACCTCCCCGATATGTGCCTTGCGCAGATAATACATACAGATTCTGGACTGGCCGATGCCGCCCCCGATGGTATAGGGCAGTTCCCGGTTCAGCAGAGCTTTCTGGAAAGGCAGACCGGCCCGTTCCTCGCATCCGGCCAGCTTTAACTGCCTGGACAAAGAATCTTCATCCACACGGATTCCCATGGAAGAAAGTTCCAGCCCCATATTCAGGACCGGATACCAGACCAGGATATCTCCGTTCAGCTCCCAGTCGTCATAGTCCGGCGCACGGCCGTCATGCTTCTGTCCGGAAGCAAGTTCTTTCCCAATCTGGGAAACAAAGACCGCCTTTTTCACTTTAGTGATCCGGTTCTCCCGTTCCTTCGGGGTGCAGTCCGGATACATATCCTCCAGCTCCTGGGAAGTGATAAAGAAAATATCCTCCGGAAGAAGGGGCTCTATGTAATTGTAGCGTCTGGAGATGAACTCTTCCGTCTCCTTTAAGGCGCTGAATACCTTCCGTACTGTATACTCCAGCGTTTCCATATTCCGTTCTTCTTTGGAAATGACCTTTTCCCAGTCCCACTGATCCACATATAAAGAATGGATATTGTCTGTGTCCTCATCCCGGCGGATGGCGCTCATATCCGTGTATAAGCCTTCTCCGGAGTGAAAACCGTAGTGCTTGAGGGCATGGCGTTTCCACTTGGCAAGGGAGTGAACAATCTCAGCCTGGGCTTCATCCTGTTCCCGGATGCCGAATGCCACGGGGCGCTCCACTCCGTTCAGGTTGTCGTTCAGACCGGATTCGGGCCGGACAAACAGGGGCGCCGAAACACGGGTCAGATGCAGTGACTTCGCCAGGGCGCGTTCAAAATGATCCTTGACTTCCTTGATGGCTACCTCGGTCTCCCGGATTGTCAGCGGGGAACGGTATCCGTCAGGAATAACTAAATGCTCCATATGCATAAACTCCTTTAAAATTAGTATGGCAGATCACTGTTCAAAACAGCTACCCAATATTTTAATAACTGTTTCTAAAATTGTCAACGGCCTCTCAAATTTTTTCTTGTATAATACACTAAAAATTGGTAGAATAAATTCATAGAAAAACTTCATCGGTAAAGTTTAGATATACTGACCATTCAGGATGTGCTGGCGTCAGTATACCAGGGAGAAAAATTTATAAGGGACAAAGGAGTATGGAGCTATGGATGTAAACAAACTGATGAGCAGCATGCAGGGGATGGACTATGAAGCAGTCCTCAAGAATTTGGAGGGAATTGGAGGACCGGTGAAGAATGTACTGATGATCGCATCGGTGCTCTCCATTGTGATCGGGCTTTTGTGGTGCTTCTTCGGACTCAAGCTCATACGGGTGTGGGCGGCAATCCTGGGACTGGCGCTAGGGTTCGGAATCGGTGTCGGAGCGGCTGCGGCATTTCACTTGAGTTCCAATCTGATCCTGATCTGTGGCGCGGTGGGAGGAATCCTTCTGGCAATTCTGGGCGCGGTATTTTATCATGTAGGGGTATTTCTGATCGCCTGGATCACGGGAAGTTCTTTTGCTCTGATCGCCCTGCAGCCGAAGGACTGGAAGATCGCGCTGGCCTGCGCTGGAATCGGCCTGGTTGTGGCACTCTTTACGATCCGCTTTGCGGAGCTGATAATCATCGTGATCACAGGTATTAATGGCGGTATGAGCGCCGGCACGGGAATCATGTCCTTCCTGCCGTTCGACAATCAGATCGTTCGGTATGCAGTGATCGGAGTCCTTGTAGTTGCAGGGATTGCCGTGCAGCTTTTGATGGAATCTGGTAAGCAGAAAAAGCAGACTTTGGAAAAAGCAAGGAAGATCCGCGAACAGAATTCCACTGCGAACGAAGTGGCAAAAGCGCGCGCCATGATCGATGAACTGGACAAAAAGCCGGCTGCTGCAAAAAAGGGAACTGCAGGAAAGAATCAGAAAAAGAAAAAAGCTGCACCGAAAAAGAATAAGAAATAATAAAAAACACAGGATAAGAAGGGGGTAAACTCTATCGACAGTTAAGGAGATGATATATGAATGAAAATTGATATGCATTGTCACGTTAAGGAAGGGTCTCTGGACAGTAAGGTCAGTGTGGAAGAGTATATTATGCTTCTCAAGGCGAAGGGATTCCAGGGGATGGTGATCACGGATCACAACACCTACAAGGGATACCGTTACTGGAAGAACCATATTAAGGGAAAGCGGCATAAAGATTTTGTCGTATTGAAAGGGATTGAGTACGATACCCGCGACGCGGGACACATACTGGTCATCATGCCGGAAGGAGTGAAGATGCGCCTGCTGGAACTCAGGGGGATGCGGGTCTCCGTCCTGATTGATTTTGTACACCGCAACGGCGGCGTGCTCGGGCCTGCCCATCCGTGCGGGGAGAAGTATCTGAGCTTTGCCAATACCAAGCGCTACCGCAGATCCCCGGAACTGATGAAGCGGTTTGATTTTGTAGAGACCTTTAACTGCTGTGAATCGGAGGAATCCAACGAGAATGCTTTAAAGCTGGCTAAAAAATATGACAAAGTCCGGGTAGGGGGAAGCGATGCTCACAAGCCTGACTGCGTGGGCAGGGCCTATACCATTCTGCCGGAGCCTGTGACCTGTGAGACCGAACTGATCTCCATGATCCATAAGAAAACGGCCTTTGAGACCGGAGGGAACTATTATCACAGGACAACAAAAGAAAAGATGGGCAAGGTAAAACTGATCCTGACCTATTCCTTCTGGTTCTATAACAAGGGCGGGGAGCTTCTGCGCCGTCATGGGCGCAATACGAAGATGGAGCAGGAAAATCCCATCGATCCCATTGATCCCATCGAATTATACTACATCGGGAAGCAGGGGTAAGTATCTGTGCAAAGAACAAAGTCATCGGATCTGGCTTGAATTGCAGCCAGATGCCGAAACGGGGATGCACAGACAAAGTATAAGAGTAATATTTTATGACCGCTTGTGCCCGGGCGGCGGTATGACCGCAAAAATATGATTATATTTAAGGAGGATTTGAAACAAACTATGAGCGTACAGGAAACATTGCAGACACATCTGGGAAAGGGAATTGCAGAAGCATCAAATGAAGAGATCTACGGCGCACTCCTTCAGATGGTACAAAATCTTGCAAAAGAAAAGGAAGCGCCTCAGGAAAAGAAAAAGATTTACTATATTTCCGCAGAATTTCTGATCGGAAAGCTGTTGTCAAACAACATGATCAATCTGGGCATCTATGAGGAAGTGCGGGATGTCCTTGCCAAAAACGGAAAGGACATTTGCGAGATTGAAGAGCTGGAGCCGGAGCCGTCCCTTGGAAACGGCGGTCTTGGCCGTCTTGCGGCGTGCTTTTTGGATTCCATCGCCACGCTGGGAATGTGCGGCGACGGAATCGGGCTGAATTATCACCTGGGGCTGTTTAAGCAGGAATTTGAAGACCAGCTGCAGAAAGAGACTCCGAATCCGTGGATCGAAGAAAAGAGCTGGCTTGTGAAAACAGACGTCTCCTATCCGGTTACTTTCCGGGGATTGACCCTGCAGTCCAGAATGTACGATATTGAAGTGACAGGTTATGAAAACAGGACTAACAAGCTTCATCTTTTTGACGTGGACAGCGTGGAGGAAGCCATTGTATCGGATGGGATCAGCTTTGACAAAGAGGATATCGCAAAGAACCTGACTCTGTTCCTGTATCCGGACGACAGCGATGACAACGGGAGGCTGCTTCGGATCTATCAGCAGTATTTTATGGTCAGCAACGGAGCACAGCTGATCCTCGATGAATGTACGGCGCGGGGAAGCAATCTCTATGATCTGCCGGATTACGCAGTGATCCAGATTAATGATACCCATCCTACGATGGTGATTCCGGAGCTGATCCGGCTTCTGACTGCCCGGGGGCTGGATATGGACGAAGCTATCGACGTGGTTTCCCGGACCTGTGCATATACGAACCATACGATCCTGGCAGAGGCGCTGGAAAAATGGCCCATGGCTTATCTGAAAAAGGTGGTTCCCCAGCTTGTGCCGATCATTGAGATCCTGGATGACAAAGTGAGGAGAAAGTATACCGTTATCAGCAAGCATTCGGTGAGCCGGAAGTTTTCTGATGAATACTCGGAAAAGGTAAATGAATACTCGGATGAGAGCGTTGCGATCATCGACCACGCGGATGTGGTACATATGGCCCATATAGATATCCATTACGGATTCAGTGTGAATGGTGTGGCTGCCCTTCATACAGAGATTCTGAAGGACAACGAGTTGCACAACTTCTACAGGATCTATCCGGAGAAGTTTAACAACAAGACCAACGGCATTACGTTCCGCCGCTGGCTTCTGTACTGCAATCCTCTCCTGACCAGGCTTTTGGATGAACAGATCGGGACCGGATACAAGAAGGATGCGAAGGAGCTGGAAAAGCTTCTCGAATTTGAACAGGATGAAAAGGTACTGGGACGGCTTCTGGAAATTAAAGATCAAAATAAAAAGGTGCTCTGTGAGTATCTAAAGCGCACGCAGGGGATAGAACTGGATCCCGGCTCTATTTTTGATATCCAGATCAAGCGTCTCCATGAATACAAGCGGCAGCAGATGAACGCCCTTTATGTGATCCACAAGTATCTGGAGATCAAGGCAGGAAAGAAGCCTACCACTCCGATCACAGTGATATTCGGGGCAAAGGCGGCTCCAGCTTATGTGATCGCGAAGGACATCATCCATCTGATCCTCTGCCTGCAGGAGATCGTGAACAAGGATCCTGAGGTCAGCCCTTATCTGAAAGTGGTCATGGTAGAGAACTATAATGTGACAAAGGCAGAAAAACTGATCCCGGCATGCGACATTTCCGAGCAGATTTCTCTGGCATCCAAGGAAGCCAGCGGCACCGGCAATATGAAGTTCATGCTCAATGGTGCGGTCACCCTGGGAACCGAGGACGGCGCAAATGTGGAGATCCACGAGCTGGTAGGGGACGATAATATCTTTGTGTTTGGCGCGGAGAGCGATGAAGTCATCAAGCACTATGACCATGCGGATTATGTTTCCAGGAGCTATTATGAGAAGGATCCGGATGTCAAAGCGGCAATTGATTTTATTACGTGCGAGAAGATGCTGGAGATCGGACAGGAAGAGAATCTGACGAGACTGAAAAACGAACTCTTAAATAAAGACTGGTTCATGACGCTGCTTGACTTTAAGGCATATAAAAAGAAAAAGGAAGAGGCGTTAAAGAGCTATGAGGACCGGACGGCATGGGCGAAAAAGATGCTGGTGAATATTGCGAAAGCAGGATTTTTCTCATCTGACCGGACCATCGAGGAATATAACCGGGATATCTGGAACTTAAAGACAGATGCTTGTGAAAATACAGAAGAAAGCAAAGAGCCTGATGAAGGAAACGCGGCTTCTGAAAATACAGTTCAGGAAAAGCCAGAGGAACAGGAGGGAAAATCTATATGAGAGAAAGCGGAATTTTGCTTCCGATTTTTGCATTGCCTTCGAAATATGGAATCGGCTGTTTTTCTAAGGAAGCGTATGAATTTGTAGACCAGCTGAAGGAGGCCGGACAGAGCAATTGGCAGATCCTGCCGCTGGGGCCTACGGGTTACGGAGATTCTCCTTATCAGTCCTTTTCGACATTTGCGGGGAATCCGTATTTTATCGATCTGAAAACACTCAGAAAGGAAGGGCTTTTGACAAAATCAGAGTGCAAGGCCGGGAATTTTGGAAAGCAGAAGGATCGGATCGACTATGAAGCACTGTATTTCGGACGGTTTAAGGTGCTTAGGAAGGCGTTTCACCGGTTTAAGAAAAATGAAGAATATGAAGAGTTTTTGAAAAAAAATGAAGACTGGCTCACAGAATACTGCCTGTATATGGCGATCAAGGACCATCAGGGCGGCAAGAGCTGGATTGAGTGGCCCAAGGAATACCGGGACCGGGATCCGATGGCGCTGGAAGAGGCGAAAAGGGAACTAAAAGAGGAAATCGATTTCTACCGATTCCAGCAATATGAGTTTGACCGCCAGTGGAGAAAGCTGCATGCATACGCCAATAAGCAGGGCGTGCAGATCATCGGCGACATCCCGATCTATGTGGCGTTTGACAGCGCGGATACCTGGGCCAATCCGGAACTGTTCCAGTTTGACGGGGAAAACCTGCCTATCGCGGTTGCGGGCTGTCCGCCGGATGCGTTTTCGGCTACGGGACAGCTGTGGGGCAATCCGTTGTATGACTGGGAGTATCACAAGAAAACGGACTATGAATGGTGGGCGAAGCGGATCGCTTACAGCTTCAAGCTGTACGACAAGGTCCGGATCGATCATTTCCGCGGATTTGATGAATATTATACCATTCCCTACGGAGACGAGACGGCGGTCAACGGATGCTGGAAGCCGGGGCCGGGAATCGCATTTTTCAGGGCTATAGAGAAGAAGCTAGGCAAGCTGGATATCATTGCTGAGGATCTGGGCTATCTGACAGATACAGTGCTGCAGCTTTTGAGGGACACCGGTTTCCCGGGGATGAAGGTGATCCAGTTTGCGTTTGACTCCAGGGAGGCGGCCAATTATCTGCCTCATACCTATATCCCGAACTGTGTGGTCTATACCGGGACTCATGACAATGATACCACCAGGGGCTGGTACCATAATGTGGACAAGGGATGCCGGGATTTTGCAAAGGAGTATCTGCGCAAGCCGGCGCTGGACGAAGATACCCTGGCCTGGGATTTCATTGCCATGGCAATGGGAAGCGTTGCGGATCTGTGCATCATCCCGATGCAGGATTTTCTCTGTCTGGATGAGAAGGCAAGGATCAATATCCCTTCCACACTGGGCAATAACTGGGTATGGAGACTGACAAAAGGCCAGATCACGGAAGAACTGACCAGGGAAATCTTCCGGATGACAAAGATGTACGGGCGTATACCGGCAGAAGATTGATCGTTACTGGTCAAAGTGTGATCTGCTGACTGCCGATGCTGTGCAGTAAGTGTACAAGCATGGGTATGGACAGCAAAGGAAAATATCATACGGAAGAGAAGAGGGCGGTTGTCCTGAAGAAACGGCACGACAAGGTGTATATTTTTCGGGGCGGCCGCTTTTTTGCTGTCTAATTTGATTCATATATTTTGATTTCTACAATATATTTATAGCAGAGAAGTATTCTGTCTTCATCAGAATTATCAATGACCTGATCATGGTTCAGACATGCTCTGGGATGCATGATCTGTTGTGTGGCTGACGGTGGTAGAAAACAAAATGGAGGAGGGGAAAGGATGCGGCTGAAAGAGGGGAAGGAGCATCAGATCTATGAGGTGACGGACATGCGTCTGGAGCCGGAGCTCGAGCGTCGTATGGGGGCTCTGGGACTGTCTCCAGGAACCAGCATTGAGATTGTGAACAATCAGAAAAAGGGGGCTGTGATCGTGAAATTCCGGGGAGTACGGTTTGCATTTGGCACGAGGATCGCCGATCAGATTCACATAAAGGAGGCAGCAGGATGCAGGGAAGCGGCGAGGTGAACCGGAATGTGATCCGGGCAGGTTTTATCGGGAATCCAAATTGCGGAAAAACGACGCTGTTCAACGCCTGTACCGGGGCCAGTCTGAAGGTGGCAAATTGGCCCGGCGTGACGGTAGAGAAAAAGGAAGGATGGACAACCTGGCGGGGCATGGAGTTTCATCTGACAGACCTTCCGGGCGTTTACAGCCTGGCTTCCTATACCATGGAGGAACATGTCTCAAAGGAATTTATCCTGAGCGGCGCGGTGGATGTGGTGGTGGATGTAGCGGATGCATCCTCTCTTGAAAGGAACCTGTATCTGACATTGCAGCTGCTGGAACTGGGGAAGCCGGTGGTACTGGCGCTGAACATGATGGATATCGTGAGGAAGCGGGGGATGGAGATCGATCTGCTCCGGCTGTCGGAACTACTGGGAATCCCCTGTATTGCCATATCCGCAAGAGAACGCATGGGATTGGATCTGCTGCTGTATGCCATATCCCGGTATGAGGAATATGAAAAGCCTGCATTGCGGGCAAAAAGAAATTCAGCATTATTGCAGCTGCGAGACAGACAGGATGGCAGGAATCAGAGAATCAGATTATCAGAAAACCGGAACCGCACGGCTGAGGAAGGCTGGATGTCCGCTTCACTGGCGGGGGCAGACTACGATTTGATCGAGGAAATGATATCGCAGGTAGTCAGAAGAAGAGAGAAAACACAAATGCCTGAACCTGAACAGATGATAGAAAAAAGGGCCGGAAAACAGCAGGATCTGACGGATCGGATCGACCGATATCTGACCGGAAAATGGCTGGGGCTTCCGATTTTTCTGGCGATCATGGCAATGATTTTTTTTCTGACCTTTACGGTGGGCGGGTGGCTGAAAGGATATTTTGAGATGATGCTGGAGCTGCTTTCGGAAGAGGCAGGTATTTTACTGGATACCTGGAAGGTCAGTCCCATGCTGCGCTCCCTGATCGTGGAGGGGATCATATCCGGCGTGGGAGGGATCCTCACCTTTCTCCCCAATATTTTTATTTTGTTCCTTGCGCTGGCATGCCTGGAAGACAGCGGATATATGGCCAGGGCAGCGTTTGTCATGGATGACCTGATGAGCAGGGTGGGACTGTCCGGAAAAGCATTTCTTCCGCTACTGTTGGGGTTCGGCTGTTCGGTTCCCGCGATCATGGCATCCCGGACGCTGGAACACAGGAAGGACAGGCTGAAAACCATCTTGATCACGCCATTTATGTCCTGCAGTGCCAGACTTCCGGTCTATGTATTATTTTCCGGCATGTTCTTTGGAAAATATGCCATGGCAGCATGCTTTTCCATGTATCTGATCGGGATACTGGCAGCCGTCGTATCCGCCAAGATCCTTTTCCGGCTGGATCATCATGGGACTGACCATATGCTGCTCATTGAGCTACCCAAGTATCAATCCCCGGATGCCGGGTCTATCATGATGTATGTCCGGGAGAAAATAAAGGACTATCTGACAAAGGCAGGAACTGTGATTTTTTTGGCTTCGGTCGTGATGTGGTTTCTTCTGAATTTTGGCGTGGAGGGATATGTCACGGATATGAGCCGGAGCTTTGGAGCCGTGATGGGAAAATGGATAGCGCCGGTATTTAAACCGGCGGGATTGGGATACTGGCAGATTATCGTTGCGCTGATCTCGGGGATCGCGGCAAAGGAAGTGGTGGTGTCCAGCTGCGGCCTGTTATTCGGAATCGCGAATATCACGACCGGCAGCGGGATGGCGGGCTTTGCACATGTATTGGAGGAAATGGGGTTCGGCATGCCAAACGCCTATGCCCTGATGACGTTCTGCCTTCTGTATGTACCTTGTACGGCAGCGATCGCCGCCATCAGAAAGGAGACAGAGAGCGGAAAGATCACAGCAGCGATCGTGCTGTTTCAGACTGCTGCGGCCTGGGTTGTGAGTGTTATTTCCTATCAGGTACTGAACTTATGCAGCGATATATTCGTGTGGCCACTACACTAATATCGGGTATCGGTCAGGCAGAGCCCGGCCGGGGGAGCGGGCCTGCTGGCAGGCTCCCGGCCGGACAAGATGGCAGGGATACAACCGGCGCTGCGCACGCCTGTTCCCACATCCAGCAGAGTGCCCGTGATGAGCCGGGGCATCTGGTGCAGAAAGGCAGAAGCTTCCAGGACGATGTGTAGCTCGTCATCTGCTGGAGATAGGATTTTTGCGGACCAAAGCTTTTTTTTACTGCTTTTCTTTGTCCTGCCGGAAGAAAGACAGCGGAAGTCATGGATTCCCACAAGATGGGAGGCTGCCTTTTCCATGGCAGAGATATCCAGCGTCTGGGGGATGTGGCACAAATATTTTCTGCGGAATACATCCATCACGGCGCCGGTATAGACCCTGTAAGTATAGGTCATGGAAAGGAGGTTCAGGGAAGCATGGAAGCGCTCCGAAACTTCTTCGGCCTGAAGGACGGCAATATCCTGCGGAAGATATTGGTTCAGCTCACGGCGGATATCTGGAACCGGGAGACGGGAAGCGGTTTTAAAGCTGATGGTCTGACAGGAGGCATGGACGCCCGGCTCCGTGCGCGCGGCGCAGAAAACCTCGATTTCTTCCCCGGTCATCCGGCAGAGCGTACCCGTAACCCTTCCGGAAACAGTGCCGGAAGGGTCTTTCTTTCCGGGCTGTTGCCAGCCCTGATAACGGGATCCATCGTATTCCAGGATCAGCTTGATATTTCTCATGGTATCTCTCCTCCTTTATTCAGTGTGTGTATTTTGAAGCGGCTGTTTACATATAAGAATGCATTTGCGCCGGCAGATATTCAGCGGACGTATATTATTATATCCTGTTTAGAGTCGAAAGACCAGAGGAATCTGCAGGCCGTTACTGTGAGCAGCCGGCCAGGGTGTGAACAGTAACCTTTAACTATTTTTTCGGATCAGGGAAGTGACCATCTGGATCGTTTTGTCGATCTGTGCCTGTTCTTCCTTCGATTTTCCTTCTTTTAGGATTCCCAGGATCAGACTGATCTCTTCCTGAGAAAACTGGATTTTCTGCCGGTTGGCGCTGGTGATGAGTGCCAGCATGACTGGAGCAAGTTCTTTTCCTGATTTTCCGGAAACCTGTGCGGCTGCCTTCTGGATCAGGTCCAACTTTACCGGGTCGATATTATTTAACAACGGGTTATTCATCCATTCATTCATAGTCTGTTTCCGTCCTTTCTTGCATCATCATTTTGCATTGAAAATTCATTCCATTCCGGACTCTGCTGCCTTTCTTCCTGCATCCGGACCTCCGGCGGCTCCTGTCCGGAATCATCAAATTCCATCGGAGCAGGATCCCCGGCAGGAGGCTCGGCATCAGATCCTTCCGGCTGAGAGAACATGGTCTGATACATTTCAAACATTTCCTGTTGCTCTGGGGAGAGCATTCCCATCACCAGCTGCATGGGGTCAAATCCCCCGCCTAAATTTCCGAAGATATTTTGGGAATCCCGTCTGCCCGCGGTATTTTGGGAAGAAGCATCCGGCTCCGGGCTGCCGGATCCGCGAGACTCGTTTTCCGTGTCTGCGGAAAATTCCTGCATCATTTGTACCATATCCATTATATTCATCATATTGCGGAAGGTTCCCAGCATTTCCGCCTGTCCGGGCGGGAGATAGGGGGCAATCTCCTCCAGCATATCCAGGGGAGAAGAGAAACCCGCAGAAAATTCCTGACTGTGCAGGACATTTTTTTGCTGTTGAAAATATAGGAACGTGTGCTGCAGCTCAATGACTTTGACAAGAATTCCCAATGCCTGCTGTGAGGCGGCAGGAGTATACGGAAGAAGCAGCTTCAGGGTATGAAGTTCTTTGGGGACGGTCCATTCATCGAATGGAGTCATGGGTGTGGGAGTTTTCTTTTCCATAAGCACTCCTGATCTCAATGTTGTGAACATGATCGGACAGCGGATGCTGTCTGTCCCGCACAGAGATATATCACGGGAAATCCTTTACGAATATGTATATGAGAGAAAATGTGGGATTATGTTAGAGTTCCGCGATTGCCGGGCAGATTATATACTGCGGCGGAGTTCCTTTTCAGAACGGATGACATACAATAATAGGGAATGAGCCACAGGAGGAGAGCCGATGAGACTCAAACTGATCATTGATGGAAACGCAGTCTATGAGGTTGACGAAGGCTGTATGAGAAGGAAACAGACCGATCATGGCAGGAAAAATTGTTTTTCTGAAAAGATCGATCAGGAGCAGGCTGGAACGGAAAAGACACAAAAAGGAGACAGGGAAGACGAAAAAAGACCAGGATAAAAATATCCCCGGTACGAAAATAAGGTACCGGGGAAAGAAACGCTCAGCAATGCGGCAGGGCTGCAGCAGACAGCCATACCGCATCAGGTTTACAGCTTCAAAAAATTAGCATCCGCATCCGCAGCCGTCATTCATTCTGCCGCAGCCGTTGCCGCATCCGCCGCAGAAGATCAACAGCAGGATGATCCACAGGCAGCTGTCATTGCCGCATCCGCAGCCATCACTCATTCTGCCGCAGCCGTTGCCGCATCCGCCGCAGAAGATCAACAGCAGGATGATCCACAGACAGGAATTGTTTCCGCCGCCTCCGAAGAGACCGCCGCCACAGGAATTTTCACATCCGCATCCACAGTTTGTTGCGCTTAAATCACTCATTTTGAAATCCTCCAAATTGATTGTTTACAGTTCCATAATATGTGTATGGTGGAAATGTGTGAATGATTTTTGAAGTTTTTTCAAAAAAATATAGTTTGATATCCTTACTATGAGCGGCCGGTCAGGACATGAACAGTAACTCTTTATCCCTACTTTAGTCCGACAGAGCAGTTTTTTCTTGACGAATTACCGAAAATTATATACAATAGCAGTCGGTGACAAGTTGGTGAGTCAGGAACTGTCACGAAATAACATTGAGCTGCAGGATATCACTTTATCAGGATGCCGGCAGCTGCCGGAACAGATATCAATATTATTTCATGACAGCTCCTTAAGTTTGGAGGTTGAGATTATGCCGTCATACAGAGAGTTGAATGCGGAAGAACTGGAAGCATTAAAGAAGGAACTGGAACAGGAGTTTCAAGCTGTCAAGGCGAAAGAACTGAGTCTGGACATGTCCAGGGGAAAACCGTCCATAGCGCAGCTCAATCTGTCTATGGAAATGATGGATGTATTGCACAAGGAATCAGATATGATCTGCGACGAGGGTATTGACTGCAGAAACTACGGAGTATTGGACGGAATCCGGGAAGCGAAGCAGCTTCTGGCGGATATGATGGAGGTCCCGAAGGATAATATCATTATCTTTGGAAACTCCAGTCTGAATGTGATGTACGATATGATTTCCCATGCCATGACCCACGGCGTTATGGGCAGTACGCCATGGGCAAAGCTGGACCGGGTGAAGTTTTTATGTCCGGTACCCGGGTATGACAGGCATTTTACGATCACGGAGCACTTTGGGATTGAAATGGTTCCCGTTCCGATGACGCCTACGGGTCCGGATATGGATATCGTGGAAAAGCTGGTTGCAGAGGACGAGGCCATCAAAGGAATCTGGTGCGTGCCGAAGTATTCCAACCCCCAGGGGATTACCTATTCGGATGAGACCGTCCACCGTTTCGCATGCCTGAAACCGGCGGCAAAGGATTTCCGTATCTACTGGGATAATGCATACGGCATCCATCATCTGTATGAGGATAAGCAGGACTATCTGATCGAAATTTTTATGGAATGTAAAAAGGAAGGCAATCCGGATCTGGTGTACAAGTTTGCGTCCACATCCAAGATCAGCTTTCCGGGTTCCGGAATCGCGGCGTTTGCGGCATCAGATGCCAACCTGGTGGAGATCCGCAAGCAGATGCGGGTACAGACCATTGGGCATGATAAGGTAAATCAGCTCCGCCACGCCAGATTTTTCGGAGATATTTCCGGCATGGTGCAGCATATGAAAAAGCATGCAGACATTCTGAGACCTAAGTTCGACACGGTCCTGAATACGCTGGAGAAAGAACTGGGAGGCCTGGAGATTGGTTCCTGGATCGCACCCCGGGGCGGGTACTTCATTTCCTTTGACGCCATGGAAGGCTGTGCAAAAGCAATTGTTGCAAAGGCTAAGGAAGCCGGGCTGGTGATGACGGAAGCAGGAGCAACCTATCCTTATGGAAAGGACCCCAGGGATAGCAATATCCGTATCGCGCCTTCCTATCCGACACTGGAGGAGCTGAGGGTGGCAACTGAGATTTTTGTATTGAGCGTAAAGCTGGTCAGCATTGAGAAGCTGCTCGGGAATTTATAAAACCTGATCACGATTCAAAACAGCAGCAATAAAATATCGGCCTTGTAGGGGCTTTGACTCTGAGCAGCTGTAAATATTGTATAACTTGGAGACTGACACACAGGCATGGCCTGATGTGCCGGTCTCTTTTTTTCCATAGAAACTTTTTCCACAATTTCCTATGGAACAAAACCCTCCGGGGGATGCTCCTCCTATCAGGAAGTTATTCTCGCGAAGCAACGAGCCAAGCAGCCATGCCTGCATGGATATTTGACTTGTGTACAGTTCCTTACAGATGGTTACTATTCACAGTTATTTCATGCACATGCGCAAAAACAGCCGGTAAATCTGTCTGCTGATTTTTATATGGCTGTGAATAGTAACTACAGATGAACATGTATCACACGCCATCCGCATAAGTTATTTATTGAAAGTTCCTGAGAAGAGGAGCAAAAAAATGCAGGATTATCGAAAAATAAAGGCTGCAATCGGCATAGAGCTTGCGGCTGTCGCAATATCCGCCGCTATATTGGGCACCCGAGGAATGTGGGAAGGACCTGGCTATCCGGAGCCAGCGGGCGGAAATCTGGTTGAACAACAGCTTTCGGATGGGGATCAGGAAGATTCCGGAGAAAAGAAGGATTACATAAAATGGGTGGATTTTAATGTGACGTCAGAAGCCATGAAACAGGCATATCAGATTGATGTAGATACATACGGAAAGGAGGTTCATCTGAACTGGATCGACCTTCTGGCAATCGTGGCGGTAAAAAACGGCGGCGATTTTAAGAGATACAGACCGGAAGAAATGAGCGAGGTCGCAGAAAAATTTCTTGCCGGGGAAAGCACTGTGGAAGACTATACAAAGGATATGAAGCATTTTCCTTATTACAGGGAAGCATACGGAGCCGTTCTGGAAGGGATGGTCGGTGAATATAAGGCACAAGATGTACAGAAAAATTCTGCTGAGACAGAGAAACCTGCAGAGGATGTCTCCCGGCGGCAGACCTGTTATGGATTAAAGGCGTTTAGCCCCATTGCAAAGGGATTTCCATATTCAGATTACGATGACTTTGGAGTGGCCAGAAGCTACGGATATCGGCGCAGCCATCTGGGGCATGACCTTATGGGACAGGTGGGGACGCCGGTGGTCTGCGTGGAGAGCGGAAAAGTGACTGCACTGGGCTGGAATCAGTATGGAGGCTGGCGCATCGGGATCGAAAGCTTCGATGGCAGGAGATATTATTATTATGCGCATTTGCGGCAGAACCGCCCTTATGCAGAAGGGCTGAAGGAGGGGGACATCGTACAGGCAGGGGATGTGATCGGCTATATGGGCCGCACGGGTTACAGTAAGAAGGAGAACGTGAATAATATTGACGAGCCGCATCTTCATTTTGGAGTTCAGTTGATTTTTGATGAATCCCAGAGAGAAGGAAACGGAGAAATCTGGGTCAGCGCATACGAACTGGTCAAATTTCTTTCCGCAAACCGTTCAGAGGTCTGCCGCAATGATGAGACAAAGGAGTGGACGCGGGTAGATCGGACAATGGATCCGGATGTAGAGGGAAAACATGCTGCTGAGTAAGAAATAGAATCGCGTAATTTAAAAAATCATTGGAATAATCTGTCGTCATGCAGGGAAACCTTACTGTATAAAAACGGCTCTCCGGGCGGAGTTTTGCATAAGCCGTGCAGGAAAGGACTTTGATGTAATGATAGAAAAGATTTCAAAAAAAGTGATGGCTTCCTTTGAAGAAAATATCGCATATATGGATAAAATCCTTCCGGTGAAGGACAGTTTTGATATCATCCGTCGTGATATGATCATTGGAGAGAGGAAAGCAACTTTCTATTTTATTGATGGATTTACCAAGGATGAGACGATGCTGAAGATCATGGATTCCTTCTTCCGGATCACGGCGGAGGATATGTCAGAGGACGCGACGACATTTGCCAGGACGAAGATTCCCTATGTAGAGGTGGATGTGATCGGAGATTTTGACCAGGTGATACGCAATGTCCTTTCCGGGATGACATGCCTGTTTATCAGCGGCTATGAGGTCTGTATTGCGATTGACTGCAGGACATACCCAGCCAGGAGCGTAGGGGAACCGGAGAAGGATAAGTCTCTCAGGGGATCCCGCGACGGATTTGTGGAAACGATCGTTTTCAATACGGCGCTGATCCGGCGCCGTATCCGTGACCCTCATCTGGTGATGGAGATCACGGAGGCCGGACAGGCATCCAGGACGGATATCGCAGTCTGCTATATGAAGGACCGGGTGGATCGGGACCTTCTGGACAATATTAAGCAGAAGATCGAAGAGCTGCATGTGAATGACCTGCGTATGAACCAGCAGAGCCTGGCAGAAGCAATCTATCACCGGAAATGGTTCAACCCATTCCCGAAGTTCAAATTTACCGAGAGACCGGACACTGCGGCGGCCTGCCTCCTGGAAGGGAAGGTGGTGATCCTGGTAGACAACTCGCCGTCTGCAATGATCCTTCCTACCTCGATCCTGGATGTGGTAGAAGAGGCCAATGATTATTATTTCCCCAAGATCACGAGTGTATATCTGAAAAGCTCCAGGGCCTTGATCGCATTTCTAACGGTATTTTTGACACCGGTATTCTTACTATTTATGCAGAATCTGGACTGGCTGCCAGAAATCTTTGCATTTGTCGCTGTAAAAGATACGGTCAATATCCCGCTGGTATTTCAGCTCCTGCTTTTGGAAGTGGCGATTGACGGTCTCCATCTGGCAGCGCTGAATACGCCCAGTATGCTGAGCACCCCTTTGAGTGTCATCACGGCTCTGGTGCTGGGAGAATTTTCCGTGTCTTCGGGCTGGTTCAATGCAGAAGTGATGCTGTATATGGCATTCGTAGCTATGGCCAATTACGCACAGCCTAACTTTGAATTGGGATATGCAATGAAGTTTATGCGGATCATGCTTCTGATATTGACGTCCCTGTTTAACTGGATCGGATTTGCGGCGGGATGCATCATTGTTTTCTGTTTTCTGCTTTTCAACAGGACGCTTTCAGGAAGGAGCTTCCTGAATATCAAAATGAATTGAGATGTTACGTTTGCAGTATCAGCAGACAGCTTTGCCGGCTGTACCTTCGTATGTGAGCGAAGGAGATGCAGATCGTAACATTTGGAATAGGCCCCACGGCAGAATCAGGTACTGCCGGGGGCTTTTGTTGAATTTTACTATTTTTGAGCGTGGATAGGAAAAGGGATAGGTCAAAATTTTACTTGAATTTCGTCTGATATTTGCTTATAATGTGCCTCGTGGTTTTCTAAAAATTCTCCAGCTGTGTGGTTGCTAATCCGACAGGTTATTTTCATCGCAATGAATGGCATGCAAACGACCTGTCGGATTGCAGCCGTACAGCTGGAAAATACTTGATGAGGAGGTTATGACATTGAAAAAGTGTAAGATGTTTTTAGGAAGCGTTATTGCCGTGCTTCTGCTGAGCCCTATGACAGCTCTGGCAGCGGAGAACGCCGGGGCGGCATCTGAAGGGATTCCGCTGTGGCTGTGTATTCCTTTTGCCGGGCTGTTGTTCTGTATAGCGGTGCTTCCGCTGATAAAGCCGGAATGGTGGGAGTCCCATCAGCCGCTGGCGGTGGCGTTCTGGTCGCTTTTGTTTATTCTGCCGTTCGGATTCTTTTTCGGTGCAGGAAGGGCGGCGGAGACCGTTCTGGAGTGTCTGGTCAATGACTATCTGACCTTTATCGTATTGCTGTTCGGTCTGTTCTGCGTGTCCGGAAATATTACTATGGAAGGCGACCTGGCCGGTTCTCCCAGGGTGAACATCATCCTGCTGACCATCGGGACCCTGCTGTCCAGCTGGATCGGCACTACGGGAGCCAGCATGCTGATGGTCCGCCCGGTGATCAAGATGAATGCTTGGCGCAGAAACAGATCCCATATCATGGTGTTTTTTATCTTTCTGGTGTCCAATATCGGAGGCTGCCTGACGCCCATCGGTGACCCGCCGCTTCTGATGGGATTTTCCAGAGGGGTCCCGTTCTTCTGGAGCCTGCATCTGTTTCCCATCATGTTGTTTAATATGGCGGTGATCCTGTTTATCTTCTACAAGGTGGATATGAAGCGGTATCGCAGGGATATGGCAAGAGGGCGCAAACCGGATATCAGCAAGCCGGGAACGAAGATCCGGATCCGGGGACTGCACAACCTGATCTTTATCGCTATGATCGTAGCGGCAGTGATCTTAAGCGGAGTGTTGCCGGATATGCCGATATTTAAGACACCTGAGGGTCATGTCCGGGGAATCCATATCTTCGGAGAAGTCGTACTGGGCTTTCCGGCCCTGATCGAGATTGCGATCATCCTGGCGGCGGCATTTTTGTCTTTTAAGACTACAAGTTCTGTGATTCGGAAGAAAAACCATTTTACCTGGGGGGCGATCAAGGAAGTAGGGGTTCTGTTCATCGGGATCTTTATCACCATGCAGCCCGCTCTGGCAATCTTAAAAGGAATGGGGGCCGAGCTTGGGATTACGGAGCCTTTCCAGATGTTCTGGGTGACAGGGGTGCTCTCCAGTTTCCTGGATAATACGCCCACTTACCTGGTGTTCCTCACCACAGCAGGCGCTATCGGTTTTGGCAGCGGGCTGGTGACCGCTCTGGGGCAGGTCCCGGTAAAGGTGCTGACGGCTATTTCCTGCGGGGCAGTGTTCATGGGAGCCAACACCTATATCGGAAATGCGCCCAACTTTATGGTAAAGTCCATTGCAGATGAAAATGGTATCCATATGCCTTCCTTTTTCGGGTATATGGGCTGGTCGCTGGTAGTTCTGGTTCCGGTCTTTTTGCTGGATACCTTACTGTTTTTCAGATAGGAGGGGAAGTACAAGATGTCAAACGAAGAAAAAAATCTGCACGAACTTGCGGGACGGATCTATGATCTAGATGAAGAGGTCTACAGAGAGCTTGGATCCTCTCTGGGACGAGTGTTCAATGGAAAAAAAGAGGACTGCATTGAGGAAACCTTCCGTATGATGCATGAGCGGAATCAGGCGTATATCCTTCGGAACGAACTGGCCCTGATCAGTAATATGGCCCGGACGATCCAGGACCGCTCGGTCCGCCACCGGATCATGGTAAAATATGACGGGATCTTAAAGGAAATGACGGAGCTGCCGACCAGCTTCATCAAAGGAGATATCCTGGATCAGAAGATGGCGAAGCTGAACATGCTGAATCTGCAGTCACGTTTCTCGGAAAACGACCACCTGATCATCTGTATCGGACGGACTTACGGCTGCGGAGGAAGCGAGATCGGATTTACTCTGGCAGACACGTTGAAGATCAACTACTATGATGTGGAGATCTTCGACGAGGTATTAAAGCGTCTGGAAGCGGAAAAGGATTATGTATATGACAAAGGCGGCTATCCGTACAAAGAGGGCAAAGATGCGCAGTCACGGTATCTCAATACGGTTCCGGCTTTTGCACCGGCGCCTAAGTCTACGTTAAAGGAAAAGCTCAGGGAGTTCAGCCGGTATCACGGACTGCCGAAAAAGGACGCAATCTTTTTTAACCAGAGCGACCTGATCTGTGATATGGCAAGAAAAGAAGACTTTGTGGTCATGGGGCGGTGCGCGGATGCGATCCTGACCAACAACCGGATCCCGCATATCAGTATCTTTATCACCGCTCCTCTGGAGCAGCGGGCGCGGCGGATCATGGAGGTGCGGGGATACGAGAATGAGAAGGAGGCAAAGAGACTCCTGACCAAGCTGGATAAGGACCATGTGAAGTATTATAAGTTTTATACCGGACGGAACTGGGGGAAGGCGAGGAACTATGACCTGTGTATCAACAGTGCCAGCTATGGCATACAGGGATCCGTAGACCTCATCATGCGTATGCTCAAAAAGGACGGAGACGGGAAGGAAGGGGCCAAAACGAATGGAGAAGAATGACGAAAGACTGGGGAGCGCGCCTCTCGGAAGACTGATGGTGAGCATGGCCCTGCCGGCGGTGGCAGCCCAGGTGATCAATGTGCTTTATAACATTGTGGACAGAATCTATATCGGGCATATTGCAGGTTACGGAGAACTGGCTCTGACCGGCGTCGGGGTTACGGCGCCGATCCTGATGGTGATCTCCGCGTTCAGTGCATTTGCCGGTATGGGCGGAGCGCCCCAGGCGTCGATCCAGCTGGGAAAGAAAAACTATGAAGGCGCAGAGAAAATCCTGGGCAGCAGTGTGGCCATGCTGCTGCTGTTTTCCGCTGTGCTGACTGTAGTGTTCCTGGTATTTAAGAGCCCAATCTTGTATGCCTTCGGCGCCAGCGAGAACACCATCGTTTATGCCAGAGAGTATATTACCATCTATCTGGCGGGAACGGTCTTTGTCCAGTTTGCGTTGGGGCTCAATACCTACATCAGCGGCCAGGGAAATGCGAAGACTGCCATGCTGTCTGTACTCCTGGGGGCAGTGACCAATATCATCCTGGATCCCATTCTGATCTTCGGATTCCATATGGGAGTCCGGGGCGCAGCGCTTGCTACCATCATTTCCCAGGCCCTGAGCGCGGTGTGGGTGCTGTGGTTTCTGACCTCCCCCAAAAGTGTGATCCGGATCCGCCGGAAATTCATCCGTCTGGATAAGAAAACGGTTCTGAGTATCGGTGCGCTTGGAATCTCTCCGTTCATTATGCAAAGCACGGAAAGCCTTGTGATGATCACTCTGAATACAGGGCTGCAGAAATACGGAGGAGACCTGTACGTAGGCACCATGTCCATTATGGCAAGCGTGATGCAGCTGATCACCATTCCGGTGCAGGGGGTGGCCCAGGGCGTGCAGCCCATCATGAGCTACAATTACGGCGCGGGCAACCTGGAACGCGTGAAGGCTACCTTCCTGCGGATGGTATTAGTCTGCCTTGCCGGAACGGCGGTGTTTGCCGGGATCGCGGTGATGCGGCCGGAGTTTTATGCACGGCTGTTCAGCAGTAATGAAGAGCTGACCATGCTGACCTGCCGGTATATGCCGGTTTATTTTCTGGGGATTACCATCTTCGGGATTCAGATGGGCTGCCAGACTACCTTTCTGGCGCTGGGGCAGGCAAAGGTCTCGCTGGTCATCGCATTGCTCCGGAAGATCGTGCTTCTGGTGCCTCTTGCAATCCTGTTTCCCAAATTCATGGGCGTGGACGGGGTCTACCGGGCGGAGCCGGTTGCAGACTTCACATCCGTTGCGGTTACGATGATCCTGTTCTTCTTCACGGCGAAGAAGATATTGTCAGGTAAGAAGTCAGAGTAAGGGACTTTTTGTAAACGGTGGGATAAAAAAGGCCGCTTCCAGATTCACTGTGACAAGATGTTATCACAAGAGACGGAAGCGGCTTCTGTCATATAAGCTATAACCAGGATACGGCCGTTTCTGATCGCAGCTGCTGTCTGCCCGGTTATTCATACCCAAAGGGCATCCCGTAATTCATGTCCCTGCGGGACAGGCGGATTTCGTCTGGCAAGGTATACCCAAGGGCATCCCATAACCCGTGTCCCGATGGGACAGGCGAACTTCGTCTGATAAGGTATACAATGCTGTCAGCTACATGACAAAGATGCCGAGCGCATTCAGGATTGAACTGATCAGGATAGCAACCAGGATAATGGGGGCTACCCACTTGATGACTATGGTAAACAAATGTCTGCCTTTAAATGAAGCGCCCTCTGCGCAGGCTTCCTCAATGATTGTCTGGGGCTTGATGACAAACCCGACAAAGAAGCAGGTCAACAGCGCGACGATCGGCATCAGGATGCTGTTGCTGACGAAGTCCCATGCATCCAGGATAGACATGCCCAAAGGCTGGATGAAATCCCAGATTCCGAATCCCAGGGATGATGGGATACCCATGAGCAGAGAATACAAAAATACCAGTATACTGGTTTTGCGGCGGGACCAGTGGAAAAAGTCCATCAGGATGGATACGATAGTTTCCATCAGGGAGATGGCGGAGGTAATGGCCGCAAAAAATACGAGTACAAAAAAGACCGTGCCCAGGAACCCACCGAATTTAATGCTGGCAAATACTTTGGGAAGAGTGATGAACATCAGCCCGGGGCCGGCTTTCAGCGCGGAAGGGTCTCCGCCGGAAAAGGCAAATACAGCTGGAACGATCATCAGGCCGGCAAAAAATGCGATCCCGGTGTCGAAGATCTCGATTTGTCTTACAGAGCTTTCCAGGTTGGTGGATTTGTTCATATAAGACCCATAAGTGATCATAATGCCCATAGCAAGGGACATGGAATAAAATAACTGTCCCATGGAAGAGAGCAGGGTCTTGATCGAAAAGTCAGACATATGGGGCAGGACATAATATTTTACGCCCTCAATGGCTCCGTCGATGGTCAGGACATACATAGAGATGCATACTGTCAGGACCACCAGCAACGGCATCATGATCTTGCTGACCTTTTCGATTCCTTTTTCCACACCGCAGATTACGACTGCAGCCGCTATCGCCGTAAAGATCAGAAACCAGACGATAGGTTCTGATACTCCGGAAATAAAGCCGGTAAAATAGTTATCTTCCGCCGCAACGGATACGCCGCCTGTCAGGAAGGTGAAAAAATACTTGATGACCCATCCGCCGATGACGGAGTAATAGGGGAAGATGATGACCGGAACCAGGGTGACCAGGACGCCGACAAAACGGTAGCGTTCATTCAACGCGGAAAAAGCTCCGATGGCGCTTAAACCGGTCTTACGGCCCAGCGCAATCTCTGCGGTCATCAGGGCGAACCCAAAAGTCACGGCCAGGATGATATAGCAGAGGAGAAAGGTGCCCCCGCCGTACTGTGCCGCCAGATAGGGAAAACGCCAGATATTTCCCAGCCCGACCGCGGATCCGGCTGCGGAAAGAATAAAGCCCACCCGGCTAGTAAAATTGCTTCTGTTGCTTTTCATACTTATAAAGTCCTCCTCATATGGTTTTGGTAAAATTGTACATGTTTTATCTGTTCTGTATGCCGCATATTTACGATTATGGCATAAAGCGCGGGGAAATACAAGAGGAATCAGATTTCTAGGTGAAATTCATTTTGGATATCCTGAAAAATGTGTTGACAATTGATGGGAAGTATGTTAGATTATTTCTTGCGTAAAGCAAAAAACAAAGCAGAGTACCCACTCTCACCATAGCGCAATCGGGCGTCTATCGGTTTGATATTGACACAGGACACATGGCTGGGACGGAATAGTTTATGACAGCCATATGTCTGTGAATTGTCGGGTGGATATCTGTTCACTCGTTTTTTATTTGCGACAGCCCAAAGGAAATTCATGTGACGGAGGTATACGACAATTAGCGAGTTAATGATTAACGAACAGATCAGGGATAAGGAAGTCCGCCTGATCGGTGAGGATGGGGAACAGTTAGGGATCATGTCA